>Ga0255347_1002128_pt1 | contig 29073 bp, 26 predicted proteins | sample wastewater_treat_2_FD_192479 | JGI IMG/M metagenome (GOLD analysis project Ga0255347, IMG submission 192479) | Wastewater microbial communities from Lulu Island WWTP, Vancouver, Canada - plant24 | ecosystem: Engineered > WWTP > Wastewater > Unclassified | place: Canada: Vancouver, British... | reverse complement strand
TACGACGCCGTTCTGCCGTGGAGAGATGCGGAGGAAAAGATGGAAATGCCCTGTACCCATAACTGGCATGCCAACGCCGCAATGAACCTCTCGCTGAAGTCACTGCTCGAAGAGGGACTTGAGAATTCTTTCAGGCGACACAACGAAACAGCCGTATACTGCCGTTCAAGGATAGCGTCAATGGGACTCGAGCTGTATGCAAGGGAAGAGGAGCTGGCATCGCCGACGGTGACAGCGGTCAGGATACCCTCCGGATGGACCTGGCCGCGGCTAGATGCATCGCTCAGGGAACATGGCATGGCTGTGGGTGGGAGTTACGGACAGCTTGCCGGAAAGGTGTTCAGGATAGGACACATGGGATCACAGGCAGATATCGGACTGGTACGAAAGGGCATGGATATTCTTGAGGAAGTGTTGAACAAATAGGACAAGACCTTTCTTTCTTTTTGTATGACCTCTTGAAAGCGGGCCTGCTGCAGGTCCGTTTTCAATCTTTCAGCGACTGTTCCTCTTTTTACTAAAAGTTTTATAAGTGAGTCATTTTTTGCTTTTTCTCATTTTCAATCACCATATATAGTGTTATACTTAAAAAACGTTCACATATAGTGTCTAGGGGGAATTCTGATGCGCTGTCCGGTATGCGGTGCACCTGAGACAAGAGTCATTGAAACCAGAAGCGTTGATGAGGGCAGGGTAAACCGGAGGAGGCGCGAATGCCCGGAGTGTCAGAACCGTTTTACCACTTACGAGAGGCTTGAAGAGAAAAACTACCTCTGGGTGGTCAAGAAGGACGGGAGCAGGGAGGCTTTTGACAGGGACAAACTTATGAAGGGACTTCAGAGAGCATGTGAAAAGCTGGCAGTCCCGCTTGAGAGGATAGAAGAAGCAGTTGCAGGCATTGAAGCGAAAGTAAGGGCAGGCGGACAGGGGGAGATCCCCACCTCAGTGATCGGAGAATATGCTTCAGAAGAGCTGAGAAAAATTAACAAAGTCGCTTACGTCAGGTTTGCGTCAGTTTACAGGGAATTCACTGATATCTCCAGCTTCACGCATGAGATAGCAAAACTACTGGAGGACAAGGAGGCACATCGTAATGGCAAATGATGCATTACAGGAACCGGGGTCATATTTCGGCAAACAGGGAAAACTCTTTGAGAAGCAGGGGGAGTCTACAGACCTTGCGCTTATGGTCGATGCTCTCGCCCAGGAAGAAAGCTCTCCCTGGGATGCCAGCCGGATCAGGGACGCCCTCATAATAGAGGCAGGGGTCGATCCTGCCACAGCCGAAGGTATAGCACTCGAGGTGGAAGAGGAGCTCCTGAGGTACGGGCGAAGCCATGTCACGACAACGATCATCCGTGAAATGGTCAACGTCAAGCTTTTCCAGAGAGGACTGGAGGCAAAGCTTGCCGACCACAGCAGGATAGGACTTCCTGTGCACGACCTTGAGAAGATGATGCTCACTAAAAACAAGGAAAACAGCAACACCAGCCACAACCCGGAATCTATAAATCTTTCGATAGCAGAGATGGTCCTCAAGGAATACGCACTTACAAAAGTATTCACCAAAGACGTTGCCGATGCGCATCTTAAGGGAGACATCCATCTGCATGACCTGGGAATGGTCAACCGTCCTTATTGTTCGGGGCAGAGCGTTGCGTACGTTGCCCGCTACGGTCTCAATATACCTTCGATAACAAGCGTATCCGCTCCGGCCAAGCACGCCGACGTGTTGCTTGCCCACATACTCAAGATGACATCCGTGCTGCAGAACCACTTTGCCGGAGCCATAGGGTGGGACGCCGTTAACATGTACTTTGCCCCCTATCTGGTAGGATGGACATACGAACAGCACAAACAGCTCGCACAGCAGCTGATATTTGAATTCAACCAGCTGGCCGGAGGCAGGGGCGGACAGGTGGCTTTCACAGACATAAACCTCTATTACGAGATACCGAACCACTTCAGGGATGTCCCTGCGATCGGACCGGGAGGAAAATTTACCGGCAAGACATATGCAGACTACGATGCGGAATCAAAGCTCTTCCTGAAGGCGCTCTTTGACGTCTACATGGAAGGGGACAGCAGAGGACAGCCGTTCTTCTTCCCCAAGCCGCTGCTTCACATCACCGATTATTTCTTCAAAGAACCGGGCTGGGAAGAATTCCTCCGTCAGGCCTGCGCCCTTTCGTCTGAAAAGGGAAACACATATTTTGTATTTGACAGGGGCGGAGTGGCGAAGCTTTCAGAATGCTGCAGGCTCTCTTTTGAACTGACGCCGGAGGATCTTGACGAGGCGAAGCACCCGTGGAAGATGCGCTACTGCGCGCTGCAGAACGTGACATTGAACCTCCCGAGGGCGGCATACAGGTGCAACGGTGACGAAGAAGCCCTCTTCGAGATAATAGACGAAGAGATGGAGCTGGCCGCAAAGGCGCATCTCCAGAAAAGGGCTTTCATAAAGAGCATACTGGATCTAGGACTGCAGGGTCCGCTGGCTGCTCTCTGCGTATCGCACGATGACGAAGGATACCTCAGGATGAGGAAGGCAAGCCATCTGATAGGGATACTCGGCCTGAACGAGATGGTCGAGGCCGTTACGGGAAGCCAGCTCCACGAGAGCGAACACGCTGAACAGCTGGGCAAGGCAGTGATACAGTATATGGATCTCAAGTGCCAGCAGCTGTCCGAAAGGCTTGGTATCAAGATAGTGCTCGAGCAGACTCCGGCAGAGAGCACCGCACTTCGCTTCGCCAAGCTTGACATGAGGGCGTATCCGGATATCGCACGCAGATACATAAAAGGTAATTTCGAAACAGGTGAAATATATTACACAAACAGCACCCACCTGAATTATAAGCTGGTGCAGGACCCGATCGACAAGGTAATGAGGGAAGGGGAGCTCCACCCGATGATCAAGGCCGGAGCGATCACCCACATATGGATGGGAGAACACAAGCCCGATCCGGATGCGCTGGCCTCCTTCGTCATCAAGACGTTCAGACATTCGGAAAACGCGCAGATCGCCTTCAGTCCCGAATTTACCATATGCAACGAATGCAACCGTATAGAGAGAGGGCTTTCCGATACCTGCTCGAGATGCGGTTCTGAAGATGTCGACGGCATTACAAGGGTCACGGGGTATTTTACGAGGACCTCTTCCTGGAACGCGGGCAAGAGGGGAGAACTCAAAGATCGGGCGAGATGTCCGGTCAAGGCTCCGGCATGACGATACCTGAAGATACCGAAAGATATGTCGCGGGGGGATATCTCCCCGCATCTTTTTTAGACTGGGACGGACATGTCGCCGCAGTGGTATTTACCCGCGGATGTAATTTCAGATGTCCCTGGTGTCATAACAGCGGACTCGTGCTCGGCATGGGCGAGGCGCTGGACCTGGCCAGGATAACGGACGATATCCGCAGGAGGATAAAATTCCTTGACGGTGTCGTTCTTACCGGAGGGGAGCCTACGATCTGGAGCGGGCTCTTCGATTTCCTTCTGAAAATGAAAGAGTTTGAAATAAGCGTAAAACTCGACACCAACGGCTCCATGCCCGGGATCATCGAAAGAGTCCTTGAAGAGGGGCTGGCTGACCATGTGGCAATGGACGTAAAATCGCCCATCGATCGCTGCTCTCTAAAAAGAGTTACGGGAGTGGATGCGGATCCCGAGGCCATAAGAAAAAGCATTGCCATCATAAAAAGAGCGGCACCGTCGTATGAATTCAGAACAACTTTTATCGACTGTCTCCTCACCATAGAAGATATGGAGAAAATAAGGAATGAACTGGATGACGATCCTCATTGGGTGATACAGCCTTTCAGACCGGTGGACTGCCTTGACCCCGATTTCTGCAGCAGGCCCCAGGCAGACTCTGAAATGCTCAAAAAAGAGTTTCCGGGAATAAGGGTGAGGGGATGACATGACGATCTCTCACAGTCGGGGGCATTGGCAGGTAAATGATGAAAAAGATCGGTGAATGAGTTATAATTGACGGCGTGTAAACACAATTTTTCATTTTTATGCAATAAAAAATCCTGTTGAGAAGAGGGTGTTCTGCAGTGAAGGCAACAAAGAAGATCATGGTGGCTTTTTGTATCATACTTGTCATGGCAGGAATGGCTATGGCGGCAGATACGGTGAAGATCGGAGTTTATCTCCCTGTAACAGGCGGAAACGCTATAGGCGGACAGCTTGAACTTGACGGAGTCAGGCTGGCGCACAAGGAAGCACCGACTGTGCTCGGAAAAAAGGTCGAGATCATTTTCGTTGACAACAAGAGCGACAAGGTTGAAGCCGCAAATGCAGTCAAAAGGCTTGTAGAAAAAGAGAAGGTCAACGCGATAATCGGTACATACGGTTCTTCACTTGCGATGGCAGGCGGAGAAGTTGCCGAAAAGGCCCGTATCCCGATGGTGGGGACCTCATGCACCAACCCCCTCGTTACCCAGGGCAAAAAATACGTCTTCCGCGTATGCTTCATTGATCCCTTCCAGGGAGCAGGCGCAGCTGCCTTTGCCAAGGAAGAGCTGAAGGCTAAGACCGCGGCATGCCTCATAGAGGTAACCGAGGACTACAGCGTAGGACTTGCGTCATTCTTCGAGCGCAACTTTACGAAAAACGGTGGCAAGATCGTTGCGAAACTGAACTATCAGAAGGGCGACCAGGACTTTACAGCACAGCTTACAGAGATAATCAGCAAGAACCCGGATGTCCTTTACATCCCTGCAAACTTTGCAGAAGGCGCGATAATAATGCGCCAGGCCAAGGAACTCGGCGCCAAGTTTAAGATCCTTGGCGGAGACGCGATGGATAACCCCGAAATAGTAAAGATCGGCGGAGACTCTGTCGAAGGCTTCAGCTACACCACATTCGCCTATGCGCCCGAGATGCCCAATATGAGCCCGATAGCCAAGAAGTTCACGGAAAACTGGAGGAAGGCTTTCCCCGGCAAAGATCCCAACGCACTCACAGCGTGCGGTTATGACAGCTACATGCTCATCCTTGACGCCATCAAGCGTGCGAACAGCGACGATCCAGAGAAGATCACAGCAGCTCTCGCAGCAACGAAGAACTTCCCCGGAGTCACAGGAAATACAACGATCAACGCTTCCCACGACGCAGAAAAGTCTGTCGGGATAATGCAGATCAAGAACGGCAAGAGAATATTCCTTACCGTAGTAGAACCTAAATAATAATCAACGACATATGCTCCTAAGACGGGGGAGGGTTTATCCCTCCCCCTTTTCGAGAGCGGGGAGAATAAGTTATGACTCTGGACATGTTTATTCAGCACGTATTCAATGCATTGACGCTCGGAAGCCTTTACGGTCTGATCGCTATCGGATATACGATGGTCTACGGCATACTCAGACTGATCAACTTCGCACACGGCGACATCTTTATGATAAGCGCATACTTCGTTTTTTTCGCAATAACTTTGCTAAACCTTCCATGGGTCGCAGCGGTCATCCTTTCGATCGCAGGCACTGCACTTTTCGGGGTAATGGTTGATCGGATAGCCTACAGGCCCCTGAGGGATGCCCCGAGGATATCGGCCCTGATAAGCGCGATAGGAGTATCATTCTTTATTGAAAATATCTGCCTGGTGCTCTTTACGGGGGTCCCGAAACCTATGCCCAGGCTTGAAATGCTCGTAACTGTAATGCAGTTTGGCAATATAAGGATCCTTCCGCTTGCAATATTTGTCCCCGTGAGTTCCTTTCTGCTGGTAGCGGCTCTTTTGTGGGTGCTTTACAAAACACCGCCAGGACTGGCGATGAGGGCAATATCAAAAGATATAGAGACGACCCGCCTGATGGGGGTCAGGGTCGACAGGATAATCGCGCTGACATTCGCCATAGGCTCGGCACTCGCAGCCGCCGCGGGCATAATGTGGGCGCTCAGGTATCCGCAGATCCATCCGTTCATGGGAGTCTTTCCCGGATTCAAAGCGTTCATAGCTGCGGTCTTCGGAGGCATAGGCTCTGTCCAGGGGGCGATGATCGGCGGTCTTCTGCTTGGATTTATCGAGATAATGATAATAGCTTTCTTCCCGGCACTTTCGGGATACAGGGACGCTTTTGCCTTCGTGCTGCTGATAATGATACTTTTTGTAAAGCCTACCGGGCTGATGGGTGAAAAACTGGAGGACAAGATATGATGGAGAAAAAGACAAAGATCATTCTCAACCTCTCCCTGACCATTATGCTCGCGGTCTTTCTTTGGTGGGCACAGGGCAATCTCGACGGCTACAAGGTACAGGTGCTCAATCTGATAGCGGTCAACGCCATCCTCGCTCTCAGCCTGAACCTGATCTACGGGTTCACAGGGATGTTCTCGCTAGGTCATGCGGGCTTCATGGCTATAGGTGCCTATGTAAGCGCTATCCTGATCCTTCCTGCCGCACAAAAAGAGATGATGTACATACTTGAACCGATAATATGGCCGTTTTCCGTCCTGGAGGCACCTTTCTTTGTCTCGGTCCTGGCCGGCGGCCTTGTAGCAGCGGCACTGGGTCTCCTCATAGCCCTGCCCGTCCTTCGTCTCGGCGGAGACTATCTGGGCATAGCCACGCTCGGTTTTGCAGAGATAATAAGGGTCGTGTTCACCAATATGACCCCGGTAACGAACGGAGCTCTGGGGCTAAAGGGGATACCCCCCTACGCTGACCTGAAGTGGAATTATTTCTGGTGCATCCTTACCTTCTACGTGATAGTAAAGCTCCTCTCCAGCAACTTCGGGAACTGCCTGAAGGCCATACGCGATGACGAGGTCGCGGCAAAGGCCATGGGCATAAACACCTTCAAATGCAAGGCGATATCGTTTGCTGTCGGAGCTTTCTTTGCAGGAGTTGGCGGAGCGCTCATGGGAAGCCTGATAACTACGATCGATCCCAAGATGTTCAACTTCCAGCTGACTTTCAACATCCTTATGATAGTTGTTGCGGGAGGGCTCGGGTCAATAACGGGATCGATGGTCGGAGCGGTCGTTATTACGGTCCTTCTTGAGTGGCTCAGGTTTGTCGAGGAGACGATCGAGATAGGTTCTTTCGTGATCGCTGGCATCCCCGGGATGAGGATGGTCATCTTCTCAGTCGTCCTCCTTTTCATTATCCTCTACCGCAGGGAAGGGATAATCGGAGGCTACGAGTTCAGCTGGGACAGCGTGGTCAGACGCTTTGGAAACAAAAAGGAGGCCGAGTAAGATGGCCAGGTCCGTTCTCAAAACAGAAAAAGTGACGATACGGTTCGGCGGGCTGACAGCCGTCGGCAACTTTACCATAGATGTAGCCGAGGGAAGCATCTCCAGCCTGATCGGACCGAATGGCGCGGGCAAGACCACCTGCTTCAACATAATTACCGGTTTTTACACTCCGACCGAAGGCAAAGTCTACTTTATGGACAAAGATATAACCGGGATGAAGCCGCATGATGTCTGCAGGGCTGGCATTGCCAGGACATTCCAGAATATCAGGCTCTTTTCCGGAGGTACTGTCCTTCAGAACGTGATGACGGCATGCTGGGTGCGCCAGAAGTCGCCGTGGTGGACGGCACCGCTGATGCTCCCGGGTTTTCTCAGGGAAGAGTGCGAAATAAGGGAAAAATCGATGGAACTCCTGAATGCGGTCGGGTTGGGACACCTTTCAAAGGAGATAGCCACCGGACTGCCTTACGGAGCTCAAAGAAGGCTTGAAATAGCAAGGGCGCTTGCCACTGACCCCAAACTCCTGCTGCTCGACGAACCCGCAGCCGGTATGAATCCCCAGGAAAGCAGGGAACTCATGGATTTCATAAGGCAGATTAGAGACAGGTTCGGACTCACCATCCTCCTTATCGAGCACGACATGAAGGTCGTCATGGGCGTATCCGAATGGATCAGGGTACTGGACTACGGACAGCTGATCGCGGAAGGCACCCCCGCAGAGATACGTTCCAACTCAAAAGTTATCGAGGCATACCTCGGAAAGGAGGCTGCCGTCTGTGCTGAAAATTGAGAACCTCAACGTGCGTTACGGGGGCATACATGCCATAAGGGGCATATCGATGGAAGTCCCCATGGGTAAGATCGTGACTCTGATAGGTGCGAACGGTGCAGGAAAGAGCAGTACCCTGAGATCTGTCGCCGGACTGGTGAAGAGCAAGACCGGAAGCATCTCCTGGAAGGGCAAAAACCTTTTGGGACTCCTTCCGGAAGAGATACTGATGTCAGGGGTGGCACTGTGCCCCGAAGGCAGAAGGATCTTCCCTCAGCTTACCGTCCTTGAAAATTTGAAGCTTGGAGGCTATTCACGCAAAGACAAGGCGGGCCTCGAAAGTTCCATCGAAAGGGCGTTCAAGCTTTTCCCGAGGCTCAAGGAAAGGGCCTGGCAGAAGGGAGGGACCCTTTCCGGCGGGGAGCAGCAGATGCTTGCGCTGGCGAGGGCAATGATGAGCGACCCGGAACTCATAATGATGGATGAACCTTCCCTCGGGCTTGCCCCTCTTCTTGTCGAAGAGGTATTTGAGATAATCCGCGAGATCAACAATGAAGGCAAGACGATACTTCTTGTCGAACAGAACGCGTTCGGAGCCCTTAAAGTGGCTGATTATGCCTATGTCCTTGAAGTCGGCTCGATAACGCTTGAGGGCAAAGGCTGCGACCTGCTGAAAGACCGTCGGGTCATTGATGCCTACCTTGGGGGATAAAATATTTATTTTTGGCGCTGATCAATAACCTTAATAATTATCAACGCTATAAATATTTGAGGATAGACTTTGTGGTTTATCCTCAAATTTATTATTTCTTTCTGATCTGTTTCTATCTGAGATCGTTTATCTTTTATAATAGCCGATAGATTATTACTTCATTTTTAGGATATTAAAAAGGGTTGTTTGTGATAGACAGTCTTACATGTAGCAGGAAGCATCCAGAGGATCTATCAGGAAAGGAAGGCATATGAGAGTTCTTTTTTGTTCCGATGCGATGATAGTTGACGGAGTGACATCTTTTGTTTTTCATCTATCCACTGTTTTAAAAGAAGCAGGGAATGATGTGGCTGTTATTGGAAGGTGGGCTGGAAAAGGTTTTCAGCCTCGTCTCAAAGATCATGGGGTTAGGGTCATAGAATGCATTTCTCCAACAGTTGGCAACTTCTGGTTTGACATGAAAGCTGCTGAATTCAGACCTGATGTTATTGTGACCGACTCAAGAAGATCTTTTCCGTTGGCTGTAAGATTAAAAAATATCACAGGTGCAAAAGTTTTTACATTTTTTCTGGACAAGTTGGAGAAAACTGACAGGAAGGGCAGGGATGTGGCATCACTAATAAAGTACAGCGACGCCTGGCTTTCAGCTGAAAAGCCACTTCTTAAAGATTTAGAGAGCATTTCTACACCATTTCCAAAGTTCCATTTGCAGAGACCCTTAAAAGGATTATTCACTCCAACACCAATGCCGCCTAAAGACCCTTTCAGGATACTTAGTTTTGGACGGATAAGCAGTTTTAAATCGATCACTTCTTTCTGGCTGCTCAAAAATGCTTTACACATGAAAAAATGATCCCTTCCCTGGAGATGGTTTTTGTGGGTGGAGGTTGGCGTACCTTAAACTACAGGATCCTTGCAGCTAAGAATAACATCAGTAACGGATCTGAATTCATTAGAATCGTAGGGACACAAATCGACCCGGAACCTTGGATACAACAGGCAAACCTTGTCTGCGCAGGCTCAACTTCGGCTATAGAAGCAACACTTGCAAACAGGCCTGTCGTCGCCTCGACCGGTTATTACCTTGGACTTCTTACTCCTGATAAACTGGATAAAGCATTTTCGAGCTATTTTGCTGAACGGTCCGGCCCTCTGCTCAAAGAAGACCCTGATGTTCTGATCGAGGATATAATAAGGATATACAGAGAATGGGATGAAAATAGAATAACTGAAAATACAGAAGCTTTTAGAAAAGGGATAGAACCTTTCTTTGAAAGGGATACAGCCGCAAAGAGTTTTCAATATATATATGAATGCGTACTCTCTAATAACAGATGATATCAAAACATTTATTACATGGAGATCACGAAGTTCCATTTTTAAAAGAATATTCTATTTATTATTTGCTATATTTTATGGCTGTTAAATTAAGATATTATAATATAAAATTTAAGCAAGATAAGAGAACTGACTATATTATTAAAGCGGAGGAAATCATGAAAATACCTTCTGCACTTAACCTGCCAAACCTGCTCAGCATATCGAGAGTTTTTCTCGTTCCCGTCGTGATGGTGTTCCTCACACTGAGGACCCAGTTCGGATTTATCGAGGGGGTAAGCATAGGAGACCTCCTGGCCGGTGTTATCTTTATAATCGCTTCCCTGACTGACGCGGCGGACGGATATATCGCAAGAAAACGGGGCATAGTGACGAACCTGGGCAAATTTATCGATCCGCTTGCCGACAAGATCATGGTCGTTGCTGTCCTGGTGGCGCTTGTAGACCTCCACAGAGTCCCTGCCTGGATGGTGGTCGTGATAATATCAAGGGAGTTTATAGTTACCGGGCTAAGGATGATAGCGGCCTCAGAGGGGGTCGTGATAGCGGCGTCAAAAGGCGGCAAACTGAAAACAGTGAGCCAGATAATAGGGATAATACTGCTTATTTTCAATCTGCCAGGAGGCCTTACAGTGATGTGGATAGCAATGGCCCTCACTATATGGTCCGGAGGGGACTATCTGGTCAAATGCATCGACCTGCTCGAATGAACCGTTCTTTTGCAATAAACAGCTTCCGGCAGAAATTATTTATGGACCGAATTTCTGATCCGGAACACGGGGAGGAAATCATAAAATGAAGGACGACCTTTTTAAGACCATTGAGAAATTCGAACCGCAGATGGTATCACTGCTCTCAGGACTGATCGGGATACCGGCGATAAGCCCGCTTGGCGGCGGTACCGGAGAATACAGGAAAGCGGCTTATATCGCAGAGAGCATGGAAAAGATGGGTTTTGGAAAGCCCGAGATATACAACTCCGAGGATCCGACGGCCGAAGAAGGGGTAAGACCAAACCTTGTCTTCAGGATACCGGGCAAAACATCAAGACGGCTTTGGATCGTTTCGCATATGGATGTTGTCCCGGAAGGTGACAGGGGGTTATGGGACACAGATCCCTTCAAAGCGGTCGTCAGGGGCAGGAGGATATACGGCAGGGGATCAAATGACAACTGCCAGGAGCTTGTCTCGTCGGTCTATGCCGCTGCTGCATTGAAGGAACTGGATCTGACCCCTGAATTTGAAGTCTGCCTCTGTTTCGTAGCGGATGAAGAGGTAGGAAGTGTTCACGGTATAAGACATCTGATCAAAGAGGGGCTTTTCGGCCCAGATGATCTAGTGATAGTCCCCGACGGAGGCAACGAAAAAGGCGATTTTATCGAGATAGCGGAGAAAAGCATCTGCTGGATAGAGTTCACCGTAGAGGGGAAACAGGTACATGCGAGCAGACCGGGGCTCGGCAGCAACGCCTGCAGGGCTGCCAACGAGCTTTCATGCGCGCTTGATTCAGCGCTGCACAAGGCATTCCCGGATGAAGACAAAATATTCGATCCGGCAGCTTCAACTTTCGAGCCAACGAGACGCAATGCCAACGTGCCGAATGTGAACACCGTTCCCGGACGTGAGGTTTTCTGTTTTGACTGCAGAGTCCTGCCGAACATACCTCTTGAAGATGTGATGAAGGTCGTTGATGCTGAGATCAGAAAGATCCAGGAGAAAAGGAACGTCAGAGTGACATACGAATTCCTCCAGAAGGAACAGGCTCCTGCTCCTACACCAGCCGATTCACAGGTCGTAAATATCCTCCGGGACGCGATAAAGGACGTCTATGCTTTTGAACCCCACGTTGGCGGGGTCGGCGGAGGCACATGCGCAAAATATTTCCGTGATGAAGGGATCCCTGCCGTCGTCTGGTGTCAGGAATCCGACGTTGCCCACATGCCGAACGAGTATGCAGAGATAGACCACATGATAAACGAAGCGAAGGTCTTCGCCCTCATGATGCTTAACAAAAACTGACCGTACATGACATCGGTGCAAACAGGTATGGGGCCGGTCTGCCAGCTGCAGCCGGCCCTGTTTTTTGCCTGTCGGCTGTGTATCATATATAGGTCATATTGCTTTGACTGTCAGATATATATGAGGATATAATCATCCGATGGTAAACATGTCAGACAAAAGGTGCGTCTTATGTTTCTGAGAGGTGGATTATAAATGGGATTGTTTAGCGGTGTCATAAAGGCACTCGGATTGGATCCAAACGACAGAGCGATAGCTCGTTATGAAGAAAAGGCTTCAATAATAGATTCTTTCGAACCGCAGATGAAAAAGCTGACAGATGAGGAACTTGCAATGTCGGCATCGTTGTTCAGAGCCAGGCTGGAAAAGGGCGAGCCCCTTGATGACATACTTCCTGAAGTCTTCGCGAGGGTGAGAGAGGTCTCATCAAGGACTCTGGGTCTGCGTCATTTCAAGGAGCAGCTGATGGGCGGCATCGCTCTCCATGAGGGCAAGATAGCCGAGATGAAGACCGGAGAAGGAAAGACACTTGTCGCGACGCTGGCGGTGGCGTTGAATGCCATAGCCGGACGCGGCGTCCATGTGGTGACGGTAAACGACTATCTCGCTGCACGCGATGCCGAGTGGATGGGACCTGTTTACAGGGGCATGGGACTTTCGGTGGGCGTCATATCTCCGTTTATGGATCAGAAAGACAGGTTCGATGCATATAGAAAGGATATAACATACGGTACCAACAGCGAGTTTGGATTCGACTATCTCAGGGACAACATGGCTATACAGAAAGAACAGCAGGTCCAGAGAGGGCATCATTACTGCATAGTCGATGAAGTTGACTCGATACTGATAGACGAAGCTAGAACTCCTCTGATCATTTCCGGACCATCGGAAGACGATACCGAACCCTACCGCATCGCAGACAGAGTGGCAAGGGATCTTATCAAGGGCGTCGATTTCGAGGTCGAAGAAAAGGAACGCAACCTTGCACTTACAGAGGCAGGCATCGCAAAAGCCGAAAGATTGATGAATCTCCCAAACCTCTTCACAGATTTCGCAAATTCGTCTCTTGCCCACAAAATAGTCCAGTCCCTCAAAGCACATCATCTGTTCCAGAGGGACGTGCATTATGTGGTAAAAGACGGAGAAATTGTCATTGTCGACGAGTTTACGGGCAGGCTCATGTTCGGCCGCAGGTACTCGGACGGACTTCACCAGGCTATCGAAGCCAAGGAACGGGTGAAGATCGGAAGGGAAAACCAGACGCTTGCAACAATAACGCTCCAGAATTATTTCAGGATGTACGAAAAACTTGCTGGCATGACGGGGACAGCGCTGACTGAGGCCGAGGAATTCAAGGAAATATACGGGCTTGACGTAATAGTCGTACCGACCCATATGCCCATGATAAGACACGATCATCACGATGCGATATACAGGACCGCAGCAGAAAAATACAACGCTGCGGCAAACGAGGTCGCCGAGGCATATGAAAAGGGGCAGCCTGTACTTGTAGGCACCACCTCGATAGAAAATTCCGAAAAGGTCAGCAGGCTTCTCAGGGCAAGAAAAATACCCCACAATGTCCTTAACGCAAAAGTACACGACAAGGAAGCTTCGATAGTCGCCCAGGCGGGGCGCCTGAAGGCAGTCACAGTGGCTACGAACATGGCAGGCCGCGGAACGGACATAGTGCTTGGCGGCAATGCCGAATTCCTTGCCAGGGAAGAGATGCAGAAACTGGGGCTAGATCCCAAGGAGAATGAACAGGAATACAAAGAGATACTTGAGAAATATAAAAAGATCTGTTCTGAGGAGCATGATCTGGTGATAAAGGCAGGAGGCCTTCGGATCATAGGCACCGAGCGGCATGAATCAAGACGCATCGACAACCAGCTCCGCGGACGTTCAGGAAGGCAGGGCGATCCCGGAGAGAGCCGCTTCTACATTGCGCTGGAAGATGATCTTATCCGTCTTTTTGGCGGTGAGAAAATACAGAGCATAATGGAAAAACTTGGGATGGAAGAGGGCGAGTGCATCGAACATAACCTCCTCTCCAAGGCCATTGAGAATGCGCAGAAAAAAGTCGAAGAGATGCATTTTGACATAAGAAAGCAGCTTCTGGCTTATGACAATGTAATGAACCAGCAGCGCGAGGCACTGTACAGGGAGAGAAGCGAGATACTTGACGATCCGGATATCGTTTCAAGGACCCTTGGCGTACTTGAGGATACGGCACTCTCACTCCTTGAAAGGGTATTCGACAATGATTCCGGAGAGCCCGATATACAGTCCGTAGGGATCAGACTCAATGCGCTTTTCTGGCCCGGACTCTCAAAGCACATTGAAAACGTACAGACAAAAGAGGATCTTGAGGAGTCCAAACTTGTTATCCTCGAAGAGATAAGGTCTAGGTTCAGCCAGAAGATAAACGAGCTCGGCCCCGAATTGTCGGAGCAGATCTTCCGCTATATTTTCCTGGAGGTCCTTGATGCCAAATGGAAAGAGCATCTGCTTGCCATGGATGAACTGAGAAGGGGGATCGGCCTGAGAGCGATAGGACAGAAAGATCCTCTCCTTGAATATCAGTTCGAGTCCTTCAACCTCTTCCAGACGATGCTTGTTCAGATCAGAGAAGGCATCACTGAGTTCGCACTGAGGGTATCCGTCGTTAACAAGGAGAAGGAAAGAAGCCGCGCAAGGTGGACAGAGAGCCGGGATGCCTTTGATATCCCTGAGATGCCGGGGTACGGCGAAGAGATGGAAAATCCTGGGGCATTGGCCACAGCGCTAAAGACGCAGCCTATAGTGAACGTGGGAAAAGTGGGACGAAACGATCCCTGCCCATGCGGGAGCGGCAAGAAGTACAAGCAGTGCTGCGGCAGATGACAGGGAGGTATCTTATGAGACGAGTCATTGGTCTGACTTCTGTATTTTTGTCAATATTCGTCCTGCTGCTGGCCATTCCCGCAGCGACAGAGGCTTGGAACACCGGCGAAGAGATCCGGAGGCTGAACAAGGAAGTTCCTGCAATAGAGGGCTTCGGAGGAGCTTCATCGGTAGTTTGGCTCAAGAACAACGATTTCAGGATGCTTAACGACGGGACGATGGAGAGTACACACTATTATGTGGTGCTTGCGGGAGAATATATACCCGAACAGGTAAAGGAGATCCGGCTGCCTGTTCCCCATGAGGGCTCCGTCGAGATACTTGAAGCCTCATGGTACAACCCGATGACTTCCATGAAGGAGGGTGATCTGTCCGTCTCTGAGGAAAAACTTGACGGAGGATCGACGGTAAAAAAGGTCATCACACCGGACGAAGCAGTGGGAAGAGTCATAGTGCTCATCACAAGGACCAGACATGAAAAGCGCTACGGTATCGATGAGACCATAGATATGGCAGGCCCCCTTCCGATCTGGGAGCAGAATGTGACGGCGGAGCTTCCCGAAGGAAGGGAGCTCTACTGGAGCGGAAGGGATATCAAGGACCCCCAGGTCACGAAGTCGTCCGGACAGCAGAAATTCAAATGGACGGTAATGAATCAGGAAAAATGGGAGGGAGAAGGCTTTGTTGTCTACAAGAGGCCCAGTCTCTCCTTCAGCTCAAAAAAGGGAATAAGCCAGAGTCTTTCGGCAATGGATGACTTGGTTAAAACGTTCCCCCATATAAGCATCCCCAAAACAGTACAGACAGCATCGGACAGGACCAAGGCCGGACTTAGGGTCATGGAGTGGATCGGTGATCCGTCCAGGAAACTGTCAGGCTATCCGCACAATTGGGTAAGATCCCCGGAAAACATCCCTGAAAACGGCCCATGGACCCCCTGGGAGCAGACCATACTTCTCGGCAAATGGCTCGGCAGCCTTGGCTGGGATGTAAAGGTATGGTGGCAGTCTTCGGTTGAACTTGACGAGGAGAGCCCATGCTCCAATAGCTTATGGACCGCTCCGGTCCTTGAACTCTCTCCTCCGACGGGAGGAAAGTCTGAATTTTATCAGGCAGGCCAGACATCGGCATACGGGGTGACGGCTCCCTCCATCGCAGGATCGCTTCTTTACAGGCTCAAAGACGGCAATGCGGAAAAAAAGAGGATCACTTCGGGAAGTCCGACGGATCATAAGCTGGAGTTCCTGTGGAAACTTGATCTCAACGAGACAGGTTCCGCAGAAGGTACACTGACCATAACTGTCAGCGGCGGCTGGACTCAGCTAATGTCTGACGGATATCTTCCCTCACAGAGCGGACTGAGTGATTTTGTAAGAAAACGGATCAACTTCGCAATCCCCGGAATGTCTCTGGACCCGCTCTCTGTCGAACCTACAAAAACAGGATACATCATTGATTTCAAAGTAAAATGCGTACCGGGGATAGTTCTGAGGAACAATCTGCTGCTTCGCCTTCCGGGAGGGATCCCCGTAAGGGCAGGCGAGATGATAGGAAAAGAGAGAAATTATACTCTGCGTTTCCCCTTCATAATCAGTCAGAAGGTAAGGATGAACATGCCTTCTGGATATAAAATGATACAGACGCCTCCGCTCAAAAAACTGGGAGAGGGGACAAAGGCAGTGCTCAGGGAATCAATAATACATTGGCCCAAAAAGGCGGAACTGATAGCCGACAGCGCATGGACAGTCAAAAGCGTGACAGTGGACGACAGCCTTGGGGCAATTTTAAAAGAAGAGCTTGCGGCTTGTATGAGATGGCCTGTCCTCGACCTTCCTTTCAGAAAATAAAAGTCTTAAACCATTAAGGAGTGCTTGAACTTGCAGAACATGACAGAGGAACTGAAGAAGATACTGGAAAATGCTGTCGGAAAGATATCCGGGGATCTAGGCAAGGAAATACCGGACGGTTTCATTGTCCGCCTTGAACGTCCGAGACAAACCGGACATGGCGACTGGGCGACCAATATTGCGATGCAGCTTGCAAAACCTTTCGGTCTGAAGCCCAGGGAACTTGCGGACAGGATAATCGCAGAGATCCCTTTCGGGCAGACAGTAGAGAAGGCCGAAGCCGCAGGGCCCGGTTTCATCAACTTTACGCTCGCCTCAGACTGGATAACGGAAACCGTCAGGAATGCAATATCAAAGGATAAGGACTATGGCAGAGTCGATTCCGGCAAAGGTCGGAGGGTCCAGGTCGAGTTTGTAAGCGCCAATCCTACCGGTCCGCTGCACATGGGACACGGCCGAGGCGCAGCCGTGGGCGATATCACAGCCTCTATACTCGACTTTGCGGGCTGGGATGTTGAAAGGGAGTACTACATAAACGACGCCGGCCTCCAGATGGAACTTCTCGGCAGATCGGCCCAGTCACGTTATTTTGACGCTCTCGGAAGAGGCGAAGAAGCTCCGATGCCCGAAGACGGATACCACGGAGACTACATGACCGAGATAGCGGCATCGTTCGTTGATAAGTACGGAGATTCCCTTGCGCAAAAGCCCCTCGAGGAGACAGTCGAATTCTTTTCGGTCGAGACGGGCAGGATCATCATTGAGATGATCCGTAAGGACCTTGAAGAGTTCGGTGTGACCTTTGACGTCTGGTTCTCGGAAAAGTCACTCTATGACAACGGGCAGGTCGAACCTGCCATGGAAGAACTCAAGAAGAGAGATTTTGCCTATGAGGAAGACGGAGCACTGTGGTTCAGGTCAACCCTTTTCGGGGATGACAAGGACAGGGTCCTCATAAGGACGAACGGAGTGCCGACATACTTCACGTCTGATGTGGCCTATCTGAAAAACAAATATGACAGGAACTTCGAAAAGCTCATCTATGTCTGGGGGGCCGACCATCATGGATATGTCCCCAGACTCAAATCTGTGAATAAGGCCTTCGGCCATCCGGACGACGCTGTAGATGTACTGCTGATCCAGATGGTGAACCTTCTCAGGGACGGAAAACCGGTCCAGATGTCCAAACGTGCCGGGACCATAATCACCCTGAGAGAGATAATGGATGAGGTCGGCGTTGATGCCACAAGATTCTTCTTCGTAATGCGCCGCTGCGACAGCACCCTTGATTTTGACCTTGAACTGGCCAAGAAGGCTACATCGGAGAATCCGGTCTTCTACGTGCAGTATGCTCACGCGAGGATCTGCAGCATATACCGTGAATTGGAGGAAAGAGGGATAGCTCTTCCGTCGATCGACGAGTTCGATGTATCCCTGATCACTGACCAGACAGAGATAAACCTTGCGAAGGCGATATCAAAGCTCCCCGAAGAGGTGGAAAAAGCTGCTGACGAGTTTGCTCCGCACAGGATCGCATATTACGCGACAGAACTTGCCGAGGCTTTCCATTCCTTCTACAACAGTCAGAGGATACTCGGTGTTGATGAGCCTCTTATGAAAACAAGGATACTTCTGATGGAAGCAGCCAGGATAGCGCTCAAGAACGTTCTTGTTATCCTTGGAGTGTCTGCTCCCGAAAAAATGTAAAGGATCACCGCGGATAGTTTGGCCTGCAGAAGATGAAAGCTCCGAGATTGAGGTGGGTCATATTTGCCGCGGCGGTCACTTTTCTGATAGCGGTCCTTCTGACGTCTTTTTTCAAAGAGTTGGAAAAGATAGACGTGCTTTCGGATACTCTGGATAAAAGGATGGAAGAACTTGTCGCGGAAGAGAGAAAATCCCAGGAGTTGAAACAGAAGATCGAATACTACAGCACACCCGAGGGAATAGCAAGACTTGCACGAGAGCAGTTCAACCTTGTACTTTCAGGCGAGGTCATGTACAAGATCGAAATAACCTCGAACGATGTCTTGCAATAGCCCGAATTAAGTGCTATAGTCTCTGATTGTATGTCCCTGTCTCTTTCTTGAAAAGAGGCCAGAGTCCAAAGGGAGGAGGTGAAGTACGTGCGATCTTACGAAATGGTTGTGATTCTTCAGGCAGATCTTGAAGACCATAAAATGGTTGCGGAAGAGATTGCCGAGGTCGTGCGCGGTTTGGGAGCAGAGTTGGAAAAGGTGGATCTCTGGGGCAAAAAGCGTTTTGCCTACCCCATCGAAAAACAGCTCGAGGGTTTCTATGTTCTGTATACATTTAAACTCGACCCAGCACAGGTAAAGGAGATGGAGCGTCTCCTGAGCCTGAGACCCCAGGTTATACGTCACATGGTCGTCAACTTGGAGGAGAAGTAAGCATCATGGCTCGCGGATACAACAGAGTCATCATTATGGGCAACCTCGCAAGAGACCCTGATGTGAGGTTTACTCCAAGCAAGCAGAAGGTAGCCAGGATCACGGTGGCTATAGGTCGTCAGTGGAAAAATAAGACGTCGGGAGAGCTGCAGAGCCACACAGATTTTGTAACCGTGTCCGCATGGAACTACGTTGCTGATATCTGTGACCGCTATCTGAAGAAAGGACGTCCTGTCTTGGTGGAAGGACGCCTCAGCGTCCGTGATTTCGACGATGCCAAAACGGGACAGCACCGTTGGGTGACCGAAGTCGTCGCTGACAATATCGTTCTCCTTGGTTCACCGCGAAGGGATGATGAAGGGATGCCTTCCGACTCAGAACCCGGTTTCGGGAATGCCAGGATGCATTCCGACGCCGTTTCCGGCGGGGACATGGGAAGCCTGAGGGAAGAGGAAGGGTTCGAAGATGAGTTCCCCCTTGATTTTTCTGAGATGGGCGGGACCGAGGGACCTGGAGACGTACAGATACCATTCTAGGAAGGGGTTGAGTCTTTGATGGAAAACAGTTCGAATTTTAACCGCAAACGCCGCAAACGTCGGCCGAAGGTTTGTCATTTCTGCGTAGATAAGATCGATCACGTAGATTACAAGGAAGTTGAAAAACTCAAGAAATATGTTACAGAACGCGGTAAGATCGTGCCGCGCCGTGTGACTGGGACCTGTGCGAAACATCAGCGCCAGCTCACAAGGGCAATAAAGAGGGCAAGAATTATCGCTCTCCTGCCCTTCACGTCAGATTAAAAAAACTGATCTGTGCTGTATAATTGGAGAGGGCCGCTGGGCTCTCTCTTTTTTTATTGCGTATATACGGGGGTCGGAATGTGAGATCAAAGATAATGTTTGAATGGCTGTCCTGGATACTGTTTAGCCTGGTGATGTTCTCGGCCGGCATGTATGTTGCATTTGCAGCACCGTTTCTTATTATGATCGCACCTCTCCCGTTTATGGTCCTCGGGATAAGGCAGGGTTTTCGTGAGTCGCTTCTCGGTGTGATGTTCGGTTCCGTATCGGCTTTTATGATGTTCGGATACCTTCCGGCTTTCATGTATGCCCTGGAATTCGGGATCCTCGGGGCCGTTTTTGGGTATGTTGCCCGCAAGGTCGAAAAAGGTGTCGATTTTGTCCTTATCTCCGTAGCAGCTTCGATAATCGCGAAGATGGTCCTTATTATGGCTTTCACTGCTGTTTCAGGGATGAACCCTCTTACGATGTCGCCCGAAATGGCAGAGGAGATCGTTTCATCCCTGGCAAAAGTGCTCTCATCCGGCGGTATCGGCACATCCGAAGAGGTAATAAAAAATTACTCTCTGGCAATGGTCGAAACAGTTTCGCTGCTGATGCCGTCAATGATCATATTCTTTTCCGCGATAGATACTCTGGCCACTTACGGAGCCGCCTCGTACATAATGAGAAAGACCGGATGGGGAGAGCTCCCTGCGCTGCCCGGATTCGGAACATGGCGCTTTCCCAGGAATCTTTTTTGGGCGCTTGTTGCGGCGGTGATAATGGACCTGGCAGGCAAAGCATTCCCAGATGAGAGAGTCTATGCTGTGATATCCGCTAACCTGATGGAGGTCCTGAGAGCAATTTTCATGGTGGAGGGCCTTTCACTCTGTTGGTACTGTATGACCTCCAGAGGTATCCCAAAAGCTGTCAAAGTACCTGTTTCGCTCTTCGGTGCCCTCTTTTCCCCTGTATCTTATATTTTGTCTATGGTAGGTATCTTTGATATCTGGTACGATTTACGTGCTCGAATAAGGAGGAAGAACAATGAAAGTGATTCTTAAACAGGATGTAAATAAAATAGGAAAAAAGGGAGAACTTCTTGAAGTTGCCGACGGTTACGGCCGCAACTACCTGATTGCCAGAGGTCTAGCTGAGGAGGCGACGGAGGGCAGGATCCGTGAGCTTCAGCAGATGCAGATGACTCAGAAGATCAAGGATGACAAAAAACTTAAGATCGCCGAGGAATCTAAAAAGAAGCTTGGCGGCAAAGTCGTAAAAATAAAGGTAAACACCGGAGAGGGAGGCAAACTTTTCGGGAGCGTGACAAATGCACAGATAGCAGATGCCCTCACATCACAGTACGGTGTGCCTGTCGACAAGAAAGACCTGAAAATGGAAGATACAGTCAAACAGACCGGTGAATATAAGTTTAAGGTCAGACTTTACACAGGCGTGGATGCCGAGATGATACTTAAGGTGGAGTCGGAGTAAGTTGAGCACAAACAGGGAATTTGACAGGATACCTCCCTTCAATCTCGAGGCTGAGCGTTCGGTCCTCGGTTCATGCCTGATTGACAGGGATTCCCTGCTGACAGTCATTGAAAGCCTTCGGACCGATGACTTCTATGATCCCAGACACAGGACAGCCTTTGAGGTGATCGCTTCGATGGCTGAACAGGACTGCGCCGTCGACTCGCTGACCTTCAGGGAGGAGATCAAAAAACGCGGTCTTGAAGATCGTCTGGGCGGCCTCCCTTTCGTTGCGGAACTCATGGATGCGGTCACAACGACCGCTAATGTTGAGTATCACGTAAACATTGTCAGGGATAAGTCTGTACACAGGGGACTGATCACCGTAGGAAGCGACATCTCCAGGATGGGTTTTTCCGAAGAGATCGGAATAGACGAGGCACTTGAGACAGCAGAACAAAAAGTATTTGAGATAGCGAGAACGGGAAGATCTGCCAGACTGAGGGACGCAAGGGAAGTTGTTACTTCGGCCATCGGCGAGATAGAGAAGAGACTTGCAGGAGGCCTTGAAATTACAGGGGTCCCGTCTGGATTTGTCGATTTTGACAAACTCTCGGGCGGACTGCAGCCAGGGGGTCTTTATATATTGGCCGCAAGGCCTTCGATGGGTAAAACAGCCTTTGCACTCAATGTCGCTCAGCATGCTGCACTTAGGGAAAACATACCTGTCCTCATGTTCAGTCTTGAAATGTCGGCAGAGCAGATAGCTCAGAGGATGCTCGCAGCTGAATCTGAAGTGAATCTGAGGGGGATGTTCGAATCGCACAAGGTCCAGAACGAGCAGTGGCAGAAACTGTCAAAGGCTGCGGAGAAACTTTCAAAAAGCCCCATTTATATTGATGACAGTTCCACGCTGAACACACTTGACCTCAGAGGCAGGTGCAGGAGATTTTTTGCAAAGCATAGAACAGGTAAGGGACTTGTAGTGCTTGATTACCTCCAGCTCATGAACGTTGCACGTAAGATCGAAAACAGGCAGCAGGAAGTTTCTGAGATATCAAGGGCGTTAAAGGGTATAGCAAGGGAGTTCAGAGTGCCGGTACTTGCGCTTTCGCAGCTTTCAAGAGACGTGGAAAAGCGCGGAGGCAGCAAAAAACCTCAGCTCTCAGACCTTCGTGACAGCGGAGCGATAGAACAGGACGCGGACATGGTCATCTTCCTGTACAGGGAAGCATATTATGCTCAGGAGGGGGAGACGGTCGATCCCACATCTGAAGTCATCGTGGCAAAGAACAGGAACGGCCCGACCGGCAAGGTAGACCTGATATTTTTCAAAGAGTATGCGAAGTTTGCAAGTAAACTCAGCGGAATTTACTGACAGTTTGGGGACTTATTGTCCCCCTTTCTGTTTTGTCATATTGTCCATGTGCATTTGCCCGTGGCACTTCTCGTCGAAGGGGAGCTGCAAGTGAAGCCAAAGGCTCTGTCAGGACCCGGATCATCGACCGGTGATGTTCATGCTGTCCATCCGATGATCTTCTATTTTTTGATGTTTGTCTCTCTGGGGCTGCCAAATCTCATATATTCGGGGATCTCCTGGTTTGACACCCTTCACATAATGAAATGGACCTTCGCGATGGTGCCCGTAGCGATAATTTCTGTCGTCGGAGGCATTTCCCTTGCCCTGTACGGCAATGATCGTACTGATTTCAAGATAGATCTCTTCGGTTTTTTATGGCTCATTATGCTTGGATATATTTCGATCCAGGCTGTGTGGGTGAATATTACCTCGTGGTCCACGTTCATGAAGGAATGGTTCTTCTTCGCGACACTGACCGCGATCTATATTTTCTCCTTCAACCTCTTTAAGGATGCGAGAGCTCACAGGACGGTCCTCTGGATCGCGAACATCAACGCGGGCATAAATGTAATATTTGCAGAATTGCTTATCAGAAATATGAACGGACCTTTCCCTTTCATAATGAACGTCCCGGGCAACTACATCGGAAACACGGGCCAGCAGGAGATGTTCGGCCTGTGGATGGCAATGGCCGTAATGAACGGGATATACCTCAATGCAGCATACTCAGAAGTATCGGATGGCTTGACACGCAACATGAGACGGGCTTGCACGATCAGGTACATGAACCTTGGACTTTTGGCGCTGAATTCCTGGGGCATGTGGAATTCCACTACCAGGGCCGGTTTTCTCTCCCTCATCACAGGAACTTTGATCATATCTCTAATATTTAAGCAGAACGACAGAAAACAGATGCTGAAAAAGGTAGGACAGGGTGTTGCTATAGTCGTACTGATGCTTGCACTTAACATAGGAATGAGTTACTTTGGGTTTGGCCGTGCCTATGCCCTTATCAACAAAACTATGGATATGGTAATGAACACCAGGACATTTGGCAAAAGGCGCGGCATATGGAAAACAAGCTGGGCGATATTTATGGAACAACCGGTAAAAGGTGTCGGCATAGGCCACTACAAGTGGCATTACCTCGAGGGGCAGAGGCTTGCTTTCCAGAAAGACCCTGAGATGGAATGGCAGTTTACATACTGGGCTCATAATGAGTACCTCCAGTGGTTTGCCGAGTTTGGAATATTTGGAACGATACTCCTTTTATCAGCTGCAGTCTGGTGGATGTGGAGATTCATTAAATTCCTGTCTCAGAAAAAAATGCTTTCTCTGGAAGCCTCATGGGCATGTGCGATGCTTTTTCTCATACTCTTCGACGCAATATTCAGCAGGCCTTTCCACCGGATAGAGAACGTAGTATGGCTTTCGCTGGCTTTTGCAATAGCAAACAGGGAACTGCTGCCACTCAGCTATTCATGGTCAGAGGTAAGACATACATCAATATACAGGATATTGGGAGTCTTTATTTGTACGATATCAGTATTTGGCCTTATATTTCTCGGGAACGGACTTGCAGGAGATAAATACCTCAGGTATGCGGCAGATACCGATAAGTCAGAACTGCAGGCTGATTACATAAAAAAAGCAAAAGCTAAAGCAATGACAAAAGATGAGGCGGAGGAGCAGTATGCCAATCATCTGATGGCAGTAGCAAAGGTGACCAAGGATCCACAGGACTGGGCAAACGCCATCAATCAGTTGTACCGGTCCTTTACCATAAGGCCTCAGGCCAAACAGCTGATGGAGCTTCTAAATCTGGCGAGGCAGATCAGAAATCAGGAACTACTCAAGGCTCTGGTCCCATATCTTCCTCCTGCCGGAATAAAAAATGTTTCGGGGAGTTTGTCTGAAAGCAAATAGCCAGAATCAAAAAGTAGGACAGGAAGTGCAAAAATGAAAATTATCCAGATATTGCCTGAATTGGATATCGGTGGAGTGGAACGCCACGTCATCGATCTCTCTAACGAGCTGGCAGAGAGAGGTCACGATGTTATGGTCATATCCAACGGAGGGCAGATGCAAAGCCAGCTCTCTGACAAGGTAATACACAGGAAACTCCCTGTTCATAAAAAAAACCCTATTACTGCATTGGGCTGTTCGGTTAAAATATCCTCATGGATCAGGAAAGAAGGATGGCAGCTGATACACGCTCATTCGAGAGTCCCGGCTTGGATAGCATGGCGGACTTCATCCAAAACAAAAATACCGTGGATATACACAGCTCATGCCTGCTACAGCCTGAATTATGGTTTGATACCATTAAAACATGCCAGATTTGTTATTTCAGTAAGCGAAACAGTGGAGCAACATATCAGAGATTTCTTGCCCCAAGTCCACTCGGTAATACCAGTCGCTCTTCCTGAACCGACAATAAAGTGGGACCCCGAAAACAGGGGCAAAAACAAATTTATTTTTGTGGGACGTTTGACTAAGATCAAGGGACTGGATATTGTCATTAAGGCCTTGGGAAATATTAACGAAACAAGCTGGACTCTGGATGTTCTTGGAGACGGGCCTGAAAGAAATGAACTTGAAAAGATGACAAGGGAGCTGGGACTGGAAAGTAAAATCTGGTTCCATGGATACTCAGATGATACCGACAGACTGATGGCCAGCTCTTCTTGCCTTCTTTTCCCATCTTACAGCGAAGGATATGGTTTGGTTCTGGCAAGAGCAGTCCAAATAGGATTGCCCGTCTTAGCGTCAAACATCCCGACAGTTTTAAGACTTGCCGGTTCAGGAGAAAAACTGGTAACGCCAGGGAATCCTGAAAGTTGGGAAATTGCAATCAGGGAATTTCTAGTGACCGGAATGGCTTTAGAAATACCTGTTTCAAATATTGATACGTTTGAGGACATGATTTCTTCAAACGTATCAATTTACCATAGCTTGATCTTATAGTAACATTGATTATATATCCCGTCCAAAGGGGTGTCGAAATGGGATATGAAAATAAAAAAGTTTTAATAGTAAGATTCTCTTCCTTGGGTGATGTAATTATTGCAAACTATTCAGTTAAGAAGATAAAGGAGAAAAATCCTCATTGGCATATTACATGGTTGGTTGACTCAATGTACCTAGATATAGTCAAATCACAGCCATGGGTAGATGATGTTATTGGTTGGGACAGAAGAAACGAAAGAAACAGGGGGTTCATAAACACTCTCAAAGACGTCCGTTCAAGAGGGTTTGATGTCCTTATAGACATGCACAACACAGACAGAAGCAGCTTTTTTTCTTTTTTTTCAAATGTTCCTCAAAGATTTTCGGACAGGTACAGGCTTCCGCTTGCCCATACCGTTCACTCTTTTGACTCGCTTTACGATAATACCGATGAAATCTCTGCCTGTCCGAAGTATCTTTATGCTCCGCCAATTGCGGATCGTATAAAAAGCATGTTGTATCAACAGAATGATGAAATGATAATAACAGCTGCGATCGGCGCCAGCTATGAAAAAAAAAGATGGCCGGTGAAAAACTGGATCGTCTTTTGCAAGACTGCGGCAACTTCGGGGTATTCCCTCTATCTTACCGGCAACGGACCCGAAGAAGAAAAAAATGCCAGAATAATTGCTGATTCAGTAGGGAATAACAATCTGAAAAATTTAGTCGGAAAACTGTCGATCACTGAGCTTGTGCAGGTCATTGACAACAGTTGTGTTACTGTCTCGGGAGATACGGGAGCCATCCATATCGCCAGAGCTCTAGGAAAAAAGACGATAGCGATGTTTGGACCTTCATCAATAAGCGATGTTTCATATGTTGAAAGCTTAAAAAACGTTTTTTATTGTGATTGCCCCGATAAAGGATGCCATAACTTTGAATGCAGCAAACCATGTATGGATACTATTTCTCCAATTGATGTTTATGACTGTCTGTCTAATTTAAAATAAATTTCGATACCAGAGTTGCTGTTATAATATATTTATTTTCATATAAATAATGTCCAGTTTTTTATTCCTCTTTGTTAAATTTGGTGATCGGAGTGATGGTCCGTGGACCGGTCGAAAACTTTTTTGGATCATTTGCCATTAAAAACATACAGACGCATTCAAAGCTTTTGTAATGGTGGCTTTAATAAAGGCAAGATTTTGCTTTTCGGTGATTATATGCTGGACCATTACGTTTACGGATGTGTTGAAAGGATTTCTCCGGAAGCGCCTGTTCCCGTTGTAAAATTCCAGGAAGAAAAGTTTGTGCCGGGTGGAGCAGGGAACGTTATAGCCAATTTGGTGGGGCTTGGCATAAGTGTTTGTGCGTTAGGAAGATTAGGTACAGACATTTACGGGAAAAAATTGAAAGATATCTTTGACGACATGGGAGTAGATACTTCTTATTTATACAACCTTGGCAATACTACTCTTAAAACCAGAATAATAGGTGATAAAAGGCAGCAGATGTTAAGGTTAGACAATGACATAATTGTGAGCCCATCAGAGAAAGAGATCGGGAACATTGAAACAAACTTAATTAAGATGATCCAAAAAGAGAGAATAAGCTGTCTTTTAATATCAGATTATGCAAAAGGTTTTTGCTCCGATGAGCTATGCGTCAGATCGATCAAAATATGCAGGGAAAACAATATCCCTGTTTTTATAGATCCGAAAAAAAATAATTGGAACAGCTACAGCGGCGCTTTTTTGATAACTCCGAATATTAAGGAATTAAGTTCCGCAGCTGGAAATTTTGTAGTCAATGAAGATGATGAAATTGAAAAAAATGCTAAGGCTGTTATTTCAAAATATGAAATCGACAATATCCTTGTAACACGTTCTGAAATGGGGGCCTCGTTAATAAGCAAAAGTTCGGTCGAACATGAAAGAGCATCTGCGGTAGAGGTCTATGATGTATCAGGTGCCGGAGATACGATGATATCTGCTGTGGCAGCCTTTTTTACAAGCGGTGCAGAAATCTCCGAGAGCGTAAGGATAGCTAACCTTGCTTCTCAGATAGTGGTAGGCAAATTGGGAACTTATCCCATAAAAAAAGAAGATCTGATGGATTTTGCAGATCAGTCTGTTACTTGCCAGACGACTGAAAAAGATGTGCACAGCAGGAAAGTGCGGACAAAATCGGCAAATTTCACGCAGGCCGAAGAAATTTGTAAAAAATTAAAAGAAATGGGAAAAAAGATAGTCTTCACAAACGGGTGCTTTGATATACTGCATGCCGGTCACGTAAAACTGCTGGCCAAAGCCAAAGGATTTGGCGATTATCTGATAGTGGGACTCAACTCGGATGAATCTGTCAAAAGACTTAAAGGAAATGACAGGCCGATAAACGATCAGGAATCTAGGATCAAATTATTGGAAGCAATGGAGGCAGTTGATCTGGTCGTTTTATTCGATCAGGATACTCCGGAGGAATTAATAAAATTGACAGGACCTGACGTTTTGGTCAAGGGTGGGGATTACCGAAAAGAGGACGTCGTAGGGGCAGGATTTGTGAAGTCTGTGATCATTGTGCCGCTCGAAAAGGGTTTTTCGACAACCGGAATTATCAATAAAATTGGTTGTGATGAAGATAAGTAAAAATAAATATATTATCCTTGACCGTGACGGTACCTTGATCGAAGAGAAAAACTATCTTCATGACCCTGATCAAGTGTCACTTTTACCGGGAGTTATTGAGGGATTAAAAAAACTTGCTTCAGCAGGATATAAATTTATTGTGCTTACAAATCAATCGGGGATCGGACGCGGTTATTTCACAGAGTCAGATATGTTTGCTGTCAACGAGAGGCTATCCTTTATCCTTTCAAGCGAAGGGATAGAAATCACAAAGTTTTACTATTGTCCTCATAAGCCTGAAGAGGGATGCAGGTGCAGAAAGCCCAAGCCCGGTATGGTGCAGCAGGCTTGTTGGGAACTCGGATTAACTATCGAAGACATAGGTTATGTAATTGGCGATAAAATGAGCGATGTAGAACTTGCAGACAACATTGATGCTCTTTCGGTATTGGTGTTGACCGGATATGGAAGAGCAGTCCGTCAAGAAGATGTAAGTCCTTCTTTTGTAGCCAGGGATATTGATCAGGCAGCCGATTTTATAATCAAAGATATGGGGATGTAATGCATGCCGGATAAAATGGTTTTTTTAAAAAATGCAGCCGATCATAAAGCACTTATTGATCAGCTTGAGCTATTGGATGAAACAGTGTATAAGGCGGCTGTAATGATTGCCGGAACATTCAGATCAGGA
>Ga0255347_1002127_pt1 | contig 29075 bp, 18 predicted proteins | sample wastewater_treat_2_FD_192479 | JGI IMG/M metagenome (GOLD analysis project Ga0255347, IMG submission 192479) | Wastewater microbial communities from Lulu Island WWTP, Vancouver, Canada - plant24 | ecosystem: Engineered > WWTP > Wastewater > Unclassified | place: Canada: Vancouver, British... | reverse complement strand
GCTATGGCGCCGGCAGCGGCGGCGGCAGCGGCGGCGCAGGCGGAACAGTCTCGATTTCCGGCGGCACGGTCTTCGCACATGGGGGCAATATCGGTGGCGCGGGCATCGGCGGCGGCAGCGGCGAAGCAGGCGGCACGGTGGCAATCTCCGGCGGCGTGATCTTCGCACAGGGCAACCGCGGTGGTGCCGGCATCGGCGGCGGCGACGGCGGCGCAGGCGGCACGGTCACGATTTCGGATGGCACCGTTGCGGCTCAGGGCGACGACGGCGGCGCGGACATGGGGCCGGGCTACGATGGCACAGTCGCCGGCGCGAACACCTTCACCGGCGGATCGATCCGTCTTGGAGCCTCGTCCGCCTCCCTCGTGCCATCGAACGGAACGGTTCAGGTCGGCTGTGCGATGGTGCCGGGCTTTACCCCCTATGCGCCGGTCGAATTTACGGATCGCGGCAATCTACCGGCGTACTATGTGACGAGCGACATTTATGCCGACGGTGACGGCTGCATCTACCTCTGGCTCCCGGACGGCGATTACCACTTCACGGCGAACGGACGCGACTGCATGACGGAGATCAATGATGGCGCCGGGCCCACCGGCGTGACGGTCAACGGCGAGGAGGCCGCCTTCGGCCCGGCGAATCCCGCCACCGCCGGATGGAGCTTCGACGCGGCGAACCGCACCGTCCGGCTCTCTGGCGCGGGCACCTTCACGCTTGCGGGCGTCAACTTGATCGGCGGCGTCCGCATCGCCGTTCCGGCGGGCGTGACAAACACGGTCACACTCTCGAACCTGACGCTCCGGGCAACGGGCAACCAGCAGTGCGCCTTCGCGCTGGGGGAGAGTGCCAACGTCTCGCTCTTCCTCGCGGGGACGAGCACGCTCGCCTCCGGTTACGGCCATGCGGGTCTCGAAATCGCGGCGGGGCAGACGCTTTCCATCACCAACGCGCCCGGCGACGACGCGGGTTCACTGACAGCGACAGGCGGCTCCTACGGCGCGGGCATCGGCGGCGGCTACAATGCCGACGGCGGCACGGTGACCATCTCCGGCGGCAGGATCACGGCTATCGGCGGCAGGATACTCGCCGCAGGCATTGGCGGCGGCTGTCAAGGCGCAGGCGGCATGGTCACCATCTCCGGCGGACAGGTCACGGCCACGGGCGCCGACTACGGCGCAGGCATCGGCACAGGCGGCTACAGCTACGACGGCGGCGACTGCGGCACGGTGACCATCTCCGGTGGACAGGTCACGGCCATCGGCGGCTCCTACGGCGCGGGCATCGGCGGCGGCTACAATGCCGACGGCGGCACGGTGGCCATCTCCGGCGGCACGGTCACGGCTGTCGGCGGCAGCGACGACTACGGCATCGGCGGCGGTGCCGGCATCGGCGGCGGCTACAATGCCGACGGCGGCACGGTGGCCATCTCCGGCGGCACGGTTACAGCCACGGGCGGATGCGACGCCGAGGACATCGGGCATGGCAACGGCGCGACGAGCTCCGGTGCGAACACCTTCACCGGCGGCTCGATCCGCCTGGCCAACATGACGATCTCTCCCGTGCCTTACAACGGCACGGCGCAAGTCGCCTGCGCCGTGGTGGCGGGCTTCGCGCCGGGCGCGCCGGTCGTCTTCACCGCCTCCCCAGGCTCGGGTCTCCCGAGCGACTACGGGACGAACGACATCACTGCCGACGCCTACGGCTGCATCTACCTGTGGCTGTCCGGCGGCCACTATGAGTTCATGGCGAACGGGCGTGTCTGTGCGGCGAGGGTCGATAAAAACTTCGTCGGCTCCTCGGGCGTGACGATCAACGGCGAGGACGTTGCGTTCGAGCCGGCAGCCCCGGATACCGCCGGCTGGTCGCGCGCCTCCGGCTCGCCGGTGATTTCAGGCGACGGCCCGTTCACGATTTCCGGCGGCAACGTGCTCGGCCAGATGAGCATCGGCATCACAGACTGCAACAGTCCGTCGGTCACGCTCTCGAACCTGACGATCCGGTCAACAAGCGAGGCGCCGGTCTCCGTTGTGAGCAGCCAAAACGTCTCGCTCTTCCTCGCCGGGACGAACACCCTCGCTTCCGACACCTCCCATGCGGGCATCGAACTTCGGATGGGCTCCTCGGTCTCCATCGACAGCGCCGCCGGCATCAGGGGCGTGCTCCACGCTACGGGCGGAAGCGACAGCCCCGGCATAGGCAGCGTCAACGGCGGCATGGTCATGATTTACGGCGGCGAGATCCATGCAACGGGCGGGATCAACGGCGCGGGTATCGGCGGCGATGGGGGTGACCTCACGGTGCGCATATCCGGCGGCACACTCTTCGCCGCCGGCGATGCGGCGAACGGCGCCCCCGACATCGGGTTTCGCGAAGGCTCCTCCTTCTCCTGCGCGAACACCTTCGCCGGCGGCTCGATCCGCCTCGCGAACAACTGGATTTACGCCGCGCCCGAAAATAACAACATGGAGCCGGTCTGGTGCATGGCCTTCCCGGGCTTCACGCCCGGCGCGGCGGCACCGGTGATCGATGGGCTGCCGGATGGCTACGGCATCAACGACCTCTTCGCCGACGAAGACGGCAAGCTCTACCTCTGGCTGCCGGCCGGCGACTACCTCTTCACCATCAACGGATTGTACTATGTCGCGACCATCGTGGACGAAGATGCGGCGGCGACAGGCCAGCACTTCTCCATCGACTCGTTCGAGCTGGCGGACGGCAATGCCACATTCACGCTTGTCAGCCGGCTCCCGCAAGAAATCCTGGACAAATGGATCAAAACAGTGTCGTTCGAGGTTCAGTACTGCACCAACCTCACGGAAGGTTCCTGGACGGCGCTTCCCGGAACCGTGCAACGTGACGGCATGACCCTCACTCTTCAGCCGTTTACCCCGCCGGATTCACCCCGCGTTTTCCTGCGGGTTTCAGCACAACAGGAAGACTAGGGAGAAGGCATAAAACAAACCGGGGTCCCGGGATCCCGGGCGAAAACGGGAAGGGGTAACTGTTAAGCAGTGAAGAGGGAAGAGGAAAGAGTGAGGTGCGCGGACGGATGCCCGCTGGCGGGATCTTAAAAAGAACTTCCTTTGGCGTTTACGGATCGTCATTAACCGCTTATACTACACACATGGTTAAACAACGATCACGTACGAGCACCAAGAAGACCGCCCGGCGGAAAATTCCCCAAGTCGCGATCTTGCTGGAATCGTCGCACGAAATCTCGCGCGGCATGATCCGCGGTATTCTTGCGTACGTGCGCCTTTATGGTCCGTGGGCATTGTATCTCGAATCCGGCGGGTGGAGCGACCAGAAACTGCCGGATCTGAATGTGTGGCGCGGCAACGGTATCATTGCCCGGGTTCCGTCCCCAGAGGTTGCCGCGGATGTGGTAGCAGCCCGGTTGCCCACAGTCCTGATCGACCCTGTGGATGCCTACCTCGACCCCAGCCATCCGCTTTCCCGCTGCAGCCGGGTCGAGTGCGATTCGGTCGAAGTGGCCCGCCGCGCCGCCGATTACTATCTTGCCAACGACTTCAAGCACTTCGCGTTTGTGGGCGAGCCTACAGGTTTGAACTGGTCGCGCCGACGGCAAGAGGCGTTTGTCCGGCGGCTCGGTGAAGTGGGATATCCATGCGCGGTGTACCCGCCTCCGACTGACACCGAACGCACCGAGTGGGAGATCGAACGCCAACGTATGAGCCGTTGGCTGCGCAAGCAGCCCAAGCCGCTTGCCGTTTTCACGGCTAACGACGCGCGCGGTCGCCAAGTCCTGAACGCCTGCCTAGTCGCCAACCTGCCGGTACCGTACGAGATCGCGGTGCTGGGTGTGAACAATGACGTCATGATTTGTGAAACCAGCCTGCCGCCACTCTCAAGCGTAGCGGTCGATATGGAGCAAGCGGGCTATACGGCGGCCGAACTGCTGGATCACCTGATGTGCAAAACCCAGCGCGGTCAGCAGTGCGTGCTCTTCAAACCTCAGGATGTGGTGGCGCGCGCCTCCACGCAGCGTCTACAGGTCAACGACCGCCTCGTGATCCGTGCGCTGGAATACATCCGCATCAACGCGGGCCTGAACATCCGCGTCTCCGACGTGGCCGACCACGTCGGCGTAACGCCACGCTGGCTGCAAAAAAGGTTCTCTCAAACGCTGGCACGTTCGCTGATGGATGAGATCCAGCGCGTACGCATGAACACTGTCTGCTCGCTGGTCACCAAATCCGACCTCTCATTCGCGGAGATCGCGCGTCGCTGCGGTTTCACCAGTGCCAACCACCTCGGCGTACTTTTCCGAAAAACTTTCGGCGCGACCATGAGTGAACACCGCAACCTGACCTTATTGCGCAAGACACGCGAGCGGTAAAAGAGATAAGAGCCTCGACATCTGCGTTCATCGCTTTTTCCAGCGTAGCAGCCGCACAGTGCTTGCGGCCATGGGCGCGAGCGGATCGACGCATTCCCGCCCCGGCTCGGCGGCTGACTCCAGCACGTAGCTCGGCACGTCCAGCGTGAACGGCGTCACGTTCCGGGACAGATTCCAAACCACCACGCCGAACCTGTCGCCGGCGGCGAATCCCTTGGCCACGAGATCCTTGCCGGTCAGGGTGAAGCCCTCGTTATCCACAAAACGGCCGTGCCAGAAAAACGCGGCGTTTTCGCGCTGAAAATCAATCGCCTCTTTCAGATAGCGCGTGGCTTCGGCGGGCGGTGTGGCTCTCATCATCGCCACATCCGGCTTGTTGACCACATGCACGTAATCATCCGTTTCGGGCACGTGTTCCTCAAGCAGATAGGTCACGTCCGGACCGTAACGGGATTCGATTTCGTAGCGCATCCCGTACACGCAGGTGTAGTTCACCATGTCGCGATCCATCATCGGTGTCGACATGCGCACCGTGCTCATCACTTCCGGAAAGACGGTGCGGAAAAGCTCCGGGAAGGGATCCACGATCCGGCTGGCGCGCAAGCGCACCAGCATTTCAGATGCGGGCACATAGAACGCGCCCAGCGCACAGCCATGGAACATCGAGAGCGCATCCAGCGCACAGTCGTGCAACCCTTCGGTCATCACAATGAAATCAGGGTTGATCCGGCGCATGTGGTCGGCGATGCGCCTCAGAAAAACTGAACGATCAACCTCATGCACCATGCTGGGAACCGGGTGGCCGTGGCCTTCGCCATAGCAGGCTATCGGCGACATCGTCGCCAACTGGTCGTAGAGGATACCGTCTGCCCCCAGCTCGTTAGCCTGTACGGCCAGCGCCAACATGCGGTCATACCAAGCCTGCGCATAGAAACACCCCAGATCAAAGCGATAGACCGGAATATTGCTGTACTTGTGATAGGTGTGCTGATAGGTGGTGCCGTCACGCCGCGTGATCGCGATATCCTTGCCGACCGTGCGCCAGAACTCGGTGGCCTCGCGTTCCTGAAGCTGACCGTTGGCATAAATAATCGTGCGCTTGCCCCGCCGCTTAGCCTCCTTAAGCCCCTTCTTCAGCGCCTCCGCGCCGCCCATCTCGGGACAGGGGATATAGTCGGGGTACAGGTGGTCGTGACCGCCGTGAGCCCAGCCGAACAGGCCGAGAATATCCAGCCCGCGGGCGTCGGCCACGTCGCACAGCTTGTCCAGCGAGGTGTAGGGCCACATGATCTCGCCATTCTGCTGCTTCATGATGCAGAGCAGCCAGCCTGACGCATCGCGCGCCCACGCCGGCACGTCATGCAGCTTGTTGACCGAATCGAACCAAGCGCGGTAAAGACGCGCCGCCGCATGCCAGGAACCCGCATACGGCTGGATCACGACCGGTGCCAACGCCACACTCTCACCGCTGCGACAGAAAAAGTCGTGGCGCACCGCCATACCGAGGCGTTTCAAACTGGGATCATAACGCAGACTCAGACGCTTGGCGCGGTGCAGCGGATCGTGGCTGCCGACATAAAGGCCGCCCTCGCGGCCCGCGAGCGCGAACCACTGCATAGTGCCGCCGCGCGCACCCGGATAGGCCACGCCCGTTTCATAGCCGTTGCCCAGCCGCTGCCACACTCCCTGCTTCTCATCAGGCGTCGGAACGCGATTGATTCGCTTGCCGAACCCCTCCGGCAATAACGCCGGAGAGGCGGACAGATCCGCCGCGATCCCGTTCAGCACCGGCCCCGTGAAGCCGGTGAGCAGCCAGCCGCGCGCCGCGTTCGTGACCGACCCCGTCATCGTGAAAGCATCTCCGGACCCACGGATCTCCAGCGTGAGTCCGATCTTGAACACACGCCCGCCGTCCGTCAGCGTGTCGTAGACCAGCCGCATGCCATCCGGCAGTTTCTCCCGGCGCGGCGCGCCCTGCTGAGCGTCGGTGATCACCACCCCCTCCCCATGCGTGGCTGGCACGGCATGCGGCTCCAACGACAATGCCCAGAACGGCTCGCCGGTCGCCCGGCTGGCCGGACACGCCGCCACCGACGGTGTCAGGCTGAGTCCATTGGTGTCTACCAGCAACGTGCTTTTGCCCGCCGTGACGGAAAATCCGCCATCCGCCAACAGGCCGAGCGTGCACACGCTCGCCAACAACATCCCCGCGATTCTTCTCATGTCCGTCTCCTTTCATTGCAACGGCAACAGCCGCATCACACACTTTTTTGAAGAATGTACGGCAAGTGTAAGCGACATCTCTCAAACATACAACCTCGATTTTCCGAACAAGATACTCGATTTTCCGAACAGGAGTAATCGACGGGAGCTGTCACTAAAAAATACCCTCAAAAAAATTCTGGCACCCCCTTGACATCCCGCCATGAATTTCATATACTGAAACTCAATTGCGTATTGTACAATATTATGAAAACAACACAACCGATACAGAGCCTTGATCGCGGACTGCTACTGCTGGAGGCTGTCGCGAACGCGCACGGGCCGGTTTCACTTTCCGAACTGATGCCCGTGCTGGGAATTGACCGCTCGAGCGTCTTCCGTCTGGCGAACACGCTGGCGCGGCGCGGCTTCTTGATGCAACTTCCGGAGAGCAAGCACTATGTCTTGGGCTCTTCGGTGTGGCGCTTGGCATCGCTGTTCCGCTTCGATAACGTGCTACTGCAGGTGGCGCGCCCGCATGTGGACGCGCTGGCTGCGGACACGGGCGAGACGATGCACGTGGCAATCCGGCAGGGGACGAAGGCGGTGCTGATCGAGCGCCAGCTCACAGCCAACGCGCTGGGCGTGACAGGCGCAGGCCTGGGCACTGCGGTGGAACTGCACTGCACCAGCGTGGGCAAGGCACTGATCACCGACTTTGACCACGACGGGCTGGTTCGGCTCTTCGGTGGCGAGAAGCTGCCGCGTTTCACGAGTTCTACGCTGACGACCGCGGCGGCGCTGGCCGAGGCGTGCAAACGTGCGCGAGCCTGCGGGTACGCGGTTGACGACGAGGAGGAGCACGAAGGCGTAAGGTGCGTCGGTGCGCCGATCCGTGATGCCAGCGGGGCAATCGTGGCGTCGGTCGGCATTTCGGCGCCCGCCGCGCGCCTGCCGCGCGAGGCAATCAAAAAGTTGGGGGCGCGGGTGGCTGCCGCCGCTGCGGCGATCGGGCGCGAACTGGGATACACCAACCAAAGAAAAAAGGGGACGAAATGAGCAACCACATGAAGGAAACATCGCGACGGACATTTCTAAAGGGGTCGGCGGGGCTGGCCGCCTTTTCCATCGTGCCGCGCCATGTGCTGGGCGGGCTCGGCTTTGTGGCTCCCAGCGAGCGTGTCGCGGTCGCGCTCATCGGCGCGGGCGGCATGGGAACGCGTAACGCCAAGAGCCTGCTGGTCGAGCCGGAGGCTCAGATTGTCGCGGTCTGCGACGTGGCCGAGCGGGTCGACCTGAGCGCGTTCTGGTACCGGGATGAGGCCGGGCGCAAGCCGGTGAAGGCGCTGGTCGAGGCGCACTACGGGAAGGCTTCGCCGAATTACCGGTGCGCCGATTACGAAGACTTCCGGGTCATGCTCGAGAAGGAAAAGGGCATCGACGCGATCCTGTGCGCGACACCCGATCACCTGCATGCGTTTGTTTCGATCGTGGCGATGCGGATGGGCAAGCATGTGTACTGCGAAAAACCGCTCGGCCACAGCGTCTGGGAAGTGCGGCAGATGGCCCGGGTGGCGCAGGAGACGGGTGTCGCCACGCAGATGGGCATCCAAGGCCACTCGGGCGCGGGCATCCGCATGACGTGCGAGTGGATCTGGGACGGTGCCATCGGGCCGGTTCGCGAGGTGCATGCATGGAGCGACGCCGGGCGCTGGGATTGGTCATGGAAATCGCCCGGGCGACCGGTCGAGACGCCGCCCGTGCCCGCGGGTTTCAACTGGGATCTCTGGCTCGGGCCGCGCGAGCCCCGGCCTTACCATCCGGCCTATGCGCCGTACGCCTGGCGCGGCTGGTGGGCGTTCGGAACCGGCTCGATCGGCGACATGGCGTGCCACAATCTGGATCCCGCCGTGTGGGCGCTGAATCTGGAGCGGCCGATCAGCGTGGAGGCGTCGTCGACCGGCGTGGACGACGAAGTGGCCTCGACCGCCGGCCTCTACACCTATCGGTTCGGACCGCGCGGCGACCAGCCGCCCGTGAAGATGACCTGGTACGACGGCGGGCTGCGCCCGCCTATTCCAGAGGGGATTGATCCCGACGACCCACGTCAACGTCTGGGCGAGCGCAGCAACGGCATCCTGTTTGTCGGCGACAAAGGATATATCACCTGCCCGGGATGGGCGGGGACACCGCGTTTGTTGCCGCTCGCGCTGCACAAAGCGTACAAGCGGCCCGCGCCGACCTTGCCGCGTGTGAAGGGGCACCACGCCGACTGGCTCTCCGCGTGCAAAGGCGGCCCGGCGGCGAGCGCGAACTTCGCGTACAGCGCGCGCCTGACCGAGCTGGTGCTGCTCGGCAACGTGGCGTTGCGAACCGGCAAGCAGTTGGCGTGGGACGCGGCAGAGATGCGAGCGACAAACGCGCCGGAGGCCGACGAGTTTCTCAAAGGGACTTATCGCAATGGATGGGAACTGGCATAAATAGGAGGAGAAGATGAACGACAGAAACATGATGATGACGCGGCGCACGATGTTAGGCGGCGCGTTGGCTTTTGCCGCGCTGGGCGGGGTTTCCGCGCATGGAGCGGCAGACATGAAGCCGGGGCTGAATATTGGCTGCAGCACGGTATGCTTCCGCAAGCTGCCGCTGAGGGAGGCGTTGGAACGTATCCGCCGTGCGGGCTACGAGTATATCGAGACGCAGGCGACGGGGCCGTGGTGTCCGCATGTGGACGCCGGGAAGGATGATCCGCAGAAATTCCGCGAACTCATCGGATCGTTCGGCTTCAAGGGCGTGACGGGGATCTGGTCGCGTCACGGCGCGATCATCCCCAATGCGAAGAGCGTGGAGGGCATCACGCGGACGATCCGCTGGGCGAAAGAGGCCGGCATTCCGATCGTCCATGCGGGCGACGGGAGAAAGCCCGACGCGATGTCGGAAGCCGACGCTATGAAAGTGCTGGGCGAGCGCCTCGCGGCTATTCTGGAAGTCGCCGAGGAGTGCCGGGTTTACCTGGCCATCGAGCCGCACGGGACGTACTCGCTTACCGCCGACGGGCTCAAGAAGATTTTGGCATTGTCGTCGTCGAAGTGGCTCGGGATCAACTACGACACCGCCAACGTACACCGCGCCACTTATGTGGAGACGGTAGACGGCGCGTATAAGTGGGTGCCTTTCGGAAAGCGCCAGGACGAGGTGGCGACGTTGAAGGAAGTGGCCGACCGCGTGGTGCATGTACACGTCAAAGACGTTAAGGGCGCGACGTGTGTCGCGCTGGGCGAGGGCAGCGTGAACGTGCGCGGCTGCATCGATTGTCTGAAGTCGCGCGGGTATGCGGGTGTGCTGTCGCTGGAGACGGAAGGCGATGGCGAAATCGAGGACATGCAGCGCCTGATCGTGGCCAGCCGCCGGTATTTGATGCGAGAGGCCTGATCCGCAAGGCGGGCGAGATGTCGGAGTCGGTGTTCGGCGCGAGACGAATAGACGACCAGAAGTCCAACGGTTTTTGCGGACTTTAAGGAGCAAGTCAATGAATGCAGGAACAACAAGGAGTAAGTCAATGAAAGCAAAAGAAACGACGAGGAAGACGGAGAAGGTGTCGCGGGTGAAATGGAGTGCCTTGATCGCGGGCGTGTTGTGCGCGAATGTGCTTGTGGCGGAAGTTGCCGCGCCGCCTGTGACGGATGGCCTCTTTTTGCATCTCGATGGTTCAAGTGCCATCGTGGATAGTCAGGGACGCATCGGCACTTGGACGAATCTGGTAACTGGGGCGGGAGTCTCGGGAGACTTTACGCAGACCATCGACACGAGGAAACCGACCTTGAGCGTGGCCGTCAACGGTCTGCGCACGTTAAACTTCAAACGTTCGTCAAACCAGTGTCTCGCTGTCGCGGGGGATTCGGCTTGGGATCGGGATTCGGGTTCCGAATGGACGACGTTCGTCGTTTTCGCGCCTAATTCAATCAGCACAGATGATACGACGCGCGACCTGTTCTGTGCCGGGTACCAAAATTGTGATGGAAGCGCCACCAACGTAGCGAACGCCGCAACGGCTGTGCGGATTTTCCTTCACACAACGAAAGGTGAGAGGTACGTCACGGCCAACGGGCGAGACCCTTCTGGTGCTTACATCGCTACTCGGATCAACGCTGACAACATGGCCGTCGGCAGGTGGGAGGTCGTGTGCGGTCGCTGGAGTTCCGCCGCAGCCACAATAGCCATCGACCGCACCAACCGTGTTCACGCAGCCAAAGCAACAGGTACAAACCAACAGATAGCGGACTGTTTGACAAACCACATCTACACGACGATTGGGGCAGAGATAAACCACGCCGGCGGGGCTAGAAATCACTACGATGGCGAGATCGCCGCAGTGCTCGTCTATCGCCGCGTGCTGTCGGACACGGAGACCGCCCAAGTCCAGAACTGGCTGGCGGATCGCTACATTCGTTGCGGTGTCATTCGTCCTTATGAAAGCAACCTCGCGCTGCACTGCCGCATGGATGATAAAGACACGCGGCGCGGCACAAGCAAGCCGCCGCCTGCTTTGTCGACGGCGGACGGTGCTTGGACAACGCGAAGCACGACGAACAACCATGCGTTCACGGCGTCCGGCTCGTGTGGGGTGGTCGTCTCCAGTGCGGCGGGCATGATCGGCGAGGGCGTCTCGTTTGAAGGGGTGGCGGGGACGGAGCCGGCTCCCTACCGGGCATTGACGATCCCCAACGCTTCCGCAACGGCGCTGGAGCCGGGCACGGGGAACTTCACTGTCTCGCTCTGGTTCAATGCGCGGAATGCCGTCACCAACACCTTCTCCATCACGTTGGCTGCGCACGGGAATTTGAACACCAGCGACAAAGGGTGGTGCATTAACCTCGGGACATCCGCTACGCCTCTGCCAGGAGATAACTATGAGTATGCGCCATCCAGCAACATTACCTGGCGCGTATGCACCTCCGGCTATGCTGATGGCGGCTCGCAGTTGGACGACTGCAAAGCCCTCTTCCGGGTTGACGGGTCTGATGGTATCACTGAAAACGGTGTCTGGCGTCATGTGGCGCTTGTCGTGGATCGGGACGAAAAGCAACTCTGCGCCTACCTTGACGGTGTCCTCCGCGGCGCGAGTGTGATTATCGACGAGGCGGCGATTGAGTCGGGGGGTGAGGATCTGGTCATCGGCGGACGTCCGACGGTATCGGCCAGACGTTCGTATGACGGTCTCGTCGACGACTTCGCCATCTGGCACCGGGCGTTGAGTCGTGACGAGATCGCCCGTATCTACGAGCTTGGCTGCATGAATCAGAGCTTCCTCGCGCGTCCGTCCGGCGGCACCTGCATCGCCATCCGCTAAGGAGTTTGAAATATGTTGAGAAAAAATAAGCGGTGCCAGATAGCGGGGATCGTCATCGGCTCTGTCCTTGCCGGAGGTGCACAGGAGCGTGCCGCGATCTGCGTGGACGTGGATGCGTTCGATAATCAGATTGTGGCGCAGACCCACTATGACGCGCCGTTCTACGGGCCGGAGCAGATCAACGCCCTGTTCGCGACCTGTGCCAGCAACGGCGTGACGATGGCGACCTGGCGCGCGGTGTGCCAGATCGCCAGCTATCCGTCGCGCCTGAACTACGGCGTCCACGAGATGCCGCGCATCCGTTCGAGCTCCGACGCGCGGCGCGCCGAGGGCGCGTTCGCCGCTAAAGTCGGCGTGGCGCCCGGCGCGCGCCCGCGCGTGGTGGCGCTGGAGGCGCTGCCGTTCGGCGGGCTGGTGCAGCGGGTCGATGTCGCGGCGCCGGACATCTTCGAGTTCCGCGCCGCGCTCAGCTCGCCGCCCCTGCCAGCGGTGCCGTGGCTCGCTCGCGCACGCGCCGCGCTCGGCCTGGGTCCGCGGCTGGCGCGCGGGGCGTTCCTGGCCGTGGTGGACGCCGCCGACGGCAAGGTGCTCGCACGCAGCGACGAGGTGGCGTGTGAGGAGTTCCAGCATGTGACGCTGCGCGTCGCGCTCGAACGGCCCTGCTTTGTCGGCGTGTTTTCATACGGACGTCCCGACATCCATGTGTTTGTGGCCGACGCGCTGTCGCTGCGGGACAGCGCCGGCAAAGAATGGCTGGCCAATGGCGGCATGGAGGCGAGCGACATCTTGCTGGAGCCTGAGGGCTGGCAGCAGAGCGGCGCGAACTTCGTGACGCTCAACGGGGACTTCCGCACACTGGATGCGGCGGAAAAGGCCCGCGCCTTCCCCAATGGCGACAGTGCGTTCAAGATTCTGCACCGCCCCCACGCCGAGAAATTGCTCATGCGTTCCATCGAGGCCGGCGATCCGCTGGCCTGCGCTGGCCGCGCCGCGCTGCGCAACGGCGTGACACTCTACGCATGGTTCGATCCGGTCGACGACGGACGGCGCACACTACCGCCCGTCCAGGCGAAGAGTTCAAAATTTCTGGAGGAACATCCGCACTTCCGTTGCGTGGATCGCGAAGGCCGCTCCCGCTGGGGTCTGCTCTGCTTCGGCTATCCGGAGGTACGCGCCTACAAAACCGCCGTTGTCAAGGAACTGCTGGCGTATGAAGGCGTGGCGGGTATCGCCCTCAAGCTGCACTATCCGCACAACAACATTTGGTCCGGCAATAGACAAGACTACACCGGCTATCTCTACAACGATGTGGCACTGGCCGATTACCACGCGCGCTGGGGCGAGCCTGCGGACGGTCGCTATGACACGTACAAACTGCGCGTGATCTACGGCGAGTACGTGGTGCAGTGGCTGCGCGAGCTGCGTCCCCTGTTCGCCGCGCACGGCAAGCGGCTCTGCCTGTTTCAGGCGCCGACCTCGCAGTTGCATACGTTCTGCGGCAGTTGGGTGATTCCGCCGGAAAAGCTGATCGAGGAGCGGCTGTGCGAGGATTTTCTGATCGAGCCGCGGCACCGCGGCGATTCGGTGCAGCTCGTGCGCGACAGCGAGCGCATCCGCGCGCTGCTCTGGCTGTGCCGACGCAACGGCGTGCGCGCCGGGTTTGATTTTTGGCTGCCCGGCATGCCCAAAACGGTTGAGCCGAACGAGCGGGGCGCGTATATGTACGACCAGTTGATCGGTCTGGCGCAGGCCGGCTTCGATTTTCTGGGCGTGTACGAAGAGATATGGCTGGTAAAGCCTACCAACATCTGGCCGATGCTCGGCGAGGCGCGGCGCACCATCCTGGCCGCGCCGCCGGTGGAGGTGTCCGCGCCGGAAGACACCCCAAGCCGGTTGCGCAACGTGCTGGCACTGGACAAAGGCGGCAGCGCGTATGAAACCGGATCGGGACAGGCGAACGTATCTGTGCTCGATCTGATCGACGGCGATGATTCGAGTCACTCTTACGTCAGGTTCGAGCATTGGCCGGTGGTCATCGAACTGACGCCCGCGCAGCCCGCGTCCGTGAACCGGGTAGCGCTGAAGGGTGGCCATCTGGTTTGGAAAAACCAATGCGCACCGGAAGATGTCAAGGTGGAGGGACAGGTGGACGGCACCTGGCTACTGCTGGCCGACGTGCGCGACGCGGCGACGCGGCGCGGCCACACGAACAGCGTGCCGCTGGTGTGCGCGTTCGAGCCGGTCACGGTGGAGCGGTTGCGCGTGACCGTCACGCGCAGCTCGGATGTCCGCAAGCGCATTCTTGTCATACGCGAAATCGAGGCGTATCACGAGTGACCAATTGCCCTTAAAAATGGTAGTTGAACTTGCAAAGCGCCCGCCAGCCAGCGGCCAGCGTTGCGCTGGCCGCTGGCTGGCTGGCGCGCTTTGGTTTCAGGATTTTGTTCGTTCTTTTCTCACACGAAGGTAAGAATTTCGGGTTGCGGGCTTCGCCCGCGTTAAGCTATCATTAAAGCATGAAACATTTTCTTATATTAGCTACGTTCGGTATCGTTATTTTATCAGGCTGCCGCGTCTCTGATTACCGCGAGATGACGGTCAATGTTCCCGGCATGGCCAGCGAGGCCGACGCGCAACGCATTCTGGCGGCCTTGTCGCCGCTGAACGGCCTGGACAAGAACAACACCACATTTGATCTTTCTGGACGTACTGTCCGTGTGCGTTACGACTCCATGCAGGTCGCCCGCAAAAACATCGAGATCGCCATAGCCGAGGCCGGCTTTGACGCCAATACGATCAAAGCCATACCGAAGGCAACAACGAAATAGGCAGGCCGCTCATGCGAGACGGAGTAACGCGGTTTCTCGAAAGCGTCGCATTTGAACGCGGCCTCTCCGAAAACACACGCGTTGCCTACGAACGCGACCTCCACCTGTTCACCGCCTTCATCGAGCACTCCTACGGCATTCGCAGTTTCAACCAAGTCAGCCGCAAACACATCACTGCCTTCCTCGAACAGCAGAGAGAACAGAGACTCAGCCCCGCCACAAGGGCACGGCGGCTAGTGGCGCTCAAATCCCTTTTCGCGTTTTTGCATGGCGAGGGCATCGTGCGCGATAACGTGACAGACTTGCTCCCGTCGCTGCCGCGCGAAAAAAGACTGCCGAAGACCTTGACAGAAAGTGAGATCGACCGGCTGCTCTCTTCAATCACGGGCATGACTCCGTATGACCTTCGCGACCGAGCCATGCTGGAAATGCTGTACGCCTGCGGTTTGCGCGTTTCGGAACTAACCTCCTTACGTGTGCGCGATGTGCTGTTTGACAAAGCCGAAGTCCGCTGTACCGGCAAAGGCAACAAGCAGCGCGTCATCCCGCTTGGCCAGAGTGCCGCCACCTGCACTCATCGTTACCTGCAACTGGCGCGTCCGCGTTTCGCCAAAAGAGATACCACGCAGACAGCCCTGTTCCTGACACAGCGCGGCAGACCTTTTACGCGGCAGGGTGTCTTTGCCATGCTTTTGAAGCGTGCCGCCGCCGCCCAAATACGCCCTGAGCTTTCGCCGCACGTCCTGCGCCACTGCTTCGCCAGCCACCTCTTGGAACACGGCGCACAAATCAGGGCGATCCAAGAAATGTTGGGACACGCCGACATTGCGACAACCCAAATCTACACGCATGTGAATGCGCGGCAGATTACCGCAACACACGCGCGTTTTCATCCCCGCCATCGATTTTAACCAATAAAATATTGCCTTTTTTGCTTTTAGTATTGATTCTTTAGTAAAAATCGGTATTTTGTGTCTCGTTGTAGGGGTGGTATCCCTGCGAATAACAAGGAGAAAACTTATGGCTAAGAAAGCAACGCCTAGGACGAAAAGTGAAATCATGGCCGCCCTTGCTGAGGCTGGTGACATCACTAAGAAACAAGCTGGTATAGTGTACGACAAATTGTTGGCCATCGCATATGCTGGTGCCAAAGACCCTAAGGGCATCATGCTTCCCGGACTGGGCAAGCTGATCAAGGTCAAGCGCCCCGCGCGCATGGGCCGCAATCCCGCCACCGGCGCACAGATCAAGATTCCCGCCAAGACGGTCGCTAAGTTCCGTCTGGCGAAAGCCGCCAAAGACGCTGTTCTGAAGTAAGCTGGCGTAAGGATGAGTTTGCATGAGACACCGCGCCATAGTGCGGTGTCTTTTTTATAGAGCAAAGTGAAGATAGTGAAAAGTGAATAGATTAGAGCCTTACAGATCAACAAGCGCGATAAAAAACAAGTTGTTTCTCACACGAAGACACGAAGGGCACGAAGGGAAATGGATTGTCATGGGAAAACCTTTGTGTCCTTTGCGCCTTTGTGTGTGATTGAATTGGGTTGCGGGCTCCGCCCGCGTTAGAGCAAAGTGAAAATAGTGAAGATAGAATTGAAATGATTTACTGGATCGCGCCATATCTTGCGGAATTATGGGGGCCTTTCCGCCTGCTCTCTTCTCACATGATGCTTCTAGCAGCAGGCACTTTAATCGGAGGCCTCGCGGTCTGGAGCCTGTTGCCGCGTCTCTGGAAGTTTCTGCCCGTTGACCGCGGCAGGAAGCTGACCGCCGACAACGGCGTCAATTCCAAGGGAAAGCCCACCGGTGCCGGATTCATTTTGTCCATGCTCATATTGCCCCTGATCATTTTGGTCGTGCCGATGGGGGTTTGGGATATCGGCGTGGTGGCTTGCCTCTATCTGTGCATGTGCTTCGGCTACCTTGATGACCACAGCAGCCTGCCGTGGGGCGAACTCAAAAAAGGCCTGCTCGATCTGGCGGTGGCTTTGGGTGCGGCGTTTTTCCTTTTCAAGGGGGTGGGATCGCAAGTCTGGCTGCCCTTCGTTAAACAAGCTTTCACTCTCCATCCCATGCTGTACATCCCGGGTGCAGCCGCGCTGCTTTGGTTCACCATGAACGCCACCAACTGCTCTGACGGCGTGGACGGACTGGCCGGCTCGCTCACCCTGCTCTCCCTTTTCGCGCTGGCGGGCTTGCTTTACGGCGTTATCGGTTACAGACCCATTGCCGACTACCTTCTGATACCGCATAACCCCGCAGGCGCGCGCTGGGCCATACTGGTGGCCACCATGGCGGGCGCGTTGGCCGGTTACCTCTGGCATAATGCCGAACCCAGCCATGTACTGATGGGTGATGCCGGCTCGCGCCTGATGGGCATGTTGGTCGGGGTCGCTGTGCTGGCTGCCGGCAACCCGTTCCTGATCTTTGTGGTTTCCCCGGTCGTGCTGGTCAACGGCGGAACCGGGCTTTTCAAGCTGGGCATGTTGCGGATTTTCAAACGCATCGGATTCGACGTGCGCAACCCGCGCGGCCTGCCGCAAGCGGAGGTCGAGCGCCAGCATACAATGATAAAACTCCTGCACAAAGTGCGCTTCCCTCTGCACGACCATTGCCGCAGCAACATGCAATGGAGTAACGCGCAGGTGCTGATGCGTTTCGTCCTGCTGCAATCATTCCTGACCCCCCTGCTGTTCGTGATCCTGATCAAAATCCGTTAAAGCACCATTGTCTCGACATGCGGAAGTCGTGTGAAAACCGGACGGCTCGCCGAGCCGTCCGCGGCGCGAGTGACGGATCGTATCCACTGTGGCAAAACGACCAATTTATAGACAGACGCGTCTGCCGGCGGATGAACACGCTGTGGACGTTTTTATCGTGCGAACTGGGAACGCTGACACCTTTACTTTTTTGCAGCCCTGACTTTTTCCAGTTCCTTCCGGAAGGCTTCGCTGAACGGAACACGATTGTTAAGTGTCCCATACATGACGCCCCCCGTTGCGGCAGTCGTCATATACGCATCCGCCCGGGGAAACCAATCTTTAAGCCATTCCTTACGTGCCTTCATCTCAGAAAGTTCGTTAAGAAACGCTTGCCGCGCATCTATGGCCGCGAGCAGTTCGTCACAAAGTTCCGGGGTCTTGTTACGGACATACCGGTATTCCCGGTACAGGTTGAAGGCGGTGGCGACGATTTTCAGATAGCGATACTGAATATCGGTGAGCGCAAGCCACTGCGTGGCGAAATCGTCACCCGCTGTTTTCTTTTTTGCGGTGGCCAAGTACATGTCCAACATATTCAACACAGAGAAAGGATACGCTTCAGGGAAATAGTTGGCAGTGGCAACCCGATAGTCGTTCTCAGCCTGTTCTATGACTGTCTGCGTGGCTTTGCCGACTGCGGTGCGCTCCTCAATCAGGTTGAAGAACTTTATCATCTCAGGCGCTGCGTCATGGTATATGCCGCGGCAATACTCTTCAACGAGCGCATCCACATCAAGACCCGGATTCCAAGAGAGTTTGGCGTAGACATAATACGCCGGGCCTTCCAACCCCCACTGCACCCCCCCGCCGCAGGCGTAAATGCCCAAGACACCGCGGTTGGCAAGTTCACGGACACGCGCGGCAATATCGTGCGCCATCATATTCGGGGTCAGCCCCGCCGCATGATAGTCACCCCACCAATATGTCCAAATCGTCTTCCCATACTCCGCATACGCCTCGAAATATTCCGGGAACTCACGCGCTAGGGAGATCATGACATTAGGCGGGAACTGTTTAACCTGTCGCGACGGGATGAAGGTCGGGCCGTACGACAGCGGAATGATTTTCCTGTCGGGATACTTTTTGTAGAGTCTAAGCGCGATCTCATTGAAGGGCACCCAGAGCCGTTCCGCAGGCGGCAAGCTTTTGTCGTGCGGGTTTGGCGCGTTGGCCAGTTTGGCATACCGGGCCTTGGTCGTGGCAAGCTCGTCGAGCTGATCCATGGCATCACACTTGTCACATTCGCAACGGCGATAACCGTCCGACTGGTTGTATTCGACCCATTGGTAGCCAGAGTCAAAGAGCTTGGAGAAATACTTGACGTTCATCTCGACAAAATCAGGGTGGGCAGTGCAAAGATAGAAGTTGGAGTCGCTATAGTGCCGCTTCCCTTCAATCAGTGCAAAAATTGTGGGGTCTTTTTCAAACAGTTTTTTCGGGTCTCCCCAGTTACGGAGAGCGCCATCCCAACTGTGTCCCTGAATCAATACGTCGACCGCCATGCGTTGCCCGTTTGCCAAGGACCACTCCCCGAATCCCGATACACCGCCCGCCGTATATGCGAAGACGGCGTTCTCCTGACGGTTAAGCGTATCAGGCACGGAAAAACGAGCGGATTTAGGCACGACCACACCTTTCGGGGTAGGCAGCAGCCAGCGGACTCCGCCGTATTCCTCAAGCAGGCGGTAAACGCCCCTTGCCGTCCCCCGGCACGCCGATGCATTGTTCCCCTTGGCCGAGGCGAAAAGGTAATCGTTGCCCGCGATAAAAAAGTCCCTGCCATCGGTTTTCCAAATGAAGCTGTCGTATTTCAAGGCCGACAGATCGATCCCGGCGGCACAGGCCGCCTTGGTCGCCCCGAGGAAAACCCGCGGGCCGGACGCAGGCGCATCGTTCTCGGCGACGATGGGCAGCCTCACCCCGGTGATCTCAGCGATATACCGGGCCAAAAGCTCCGCCGCCTGCCCTGGCACAGCATTCGTCTCGCCAGGCACTACCAGAACCGCCGCCGCCTTTCCGTCTGACACCCAGTCAGCGGCCCAAGAAACTGCCGGAGTCAAAGCAACCACCGCAGCCAACATCCCCACGTACACCAAACACATTCCCTTTTTTCTCACCGCCCCCCCCTCTCTTCTTTCCTGATCCGACACCTTCAATCATGCCGACAGCGGGCATGCTTACGGCAACTTGATCACCAGCCGGCCCCCGTAACCTCCGGTCGGAACAATTAAACTCCGGTGCGCCGTGCGGCACTGGTACGCAGGCGAGTCACAATTGCCCCCTCGGAGCACACGTTTTTCCCCAGTCTCCGGCCCTGTCGGATCCGTCCCCCCAAAATCCGCCCCATTCGAACTGTGATAGTTCAGGCAGTACTCCCAGATGTTTCCGTGCATGTCATAAAGCCCCCATGCGTTAGGACGCTTTTCACCGACCGGATGCCGAGTAACGCCACTATTATAAAGATACCATCCCAGCACATTCAGATACTTGTTCGTGTTCCCGTTGTTGTTGTCTTCTATCACGCCCGTTTCGTTAATCTTGGCGTCCGAATTGCCGTCATTGAAAGCGGTCGTGGTCCCCGCCCGGCACAGGTACTCCCACTGCGAATCCGTCGGCAGATCGAAACCGTTAAAACCGGTCTTGTCCCTGAGGCGCGCAACAGCAGAGTTGGGAGCGACGAGTGATCCCGTCCGCGGCCAATCGACCGCAGGCACACCGTCGGTCGCGCCGCGAAGGTCATTATACGAGAACGATTGCGGTTTTGTTTCCGTTGTGCTGATACCGTACACAATGCAATACCATTGCGCAGCGGTCATCTGGAAAACTGACGCATACATGCTTTTCGTGAGAGTCACGGCAATGTTCGTGGAGTCGCCCATCCCGTAGCTGCCCGCTGGCACTCGGCGCAGGACGAGCTTGTCGGTCTTGGTCTTGTACAGCGTGTCATTGGTCACGCCCGTCCAGACGACAGACGGGATGACCTCGCCAGCGTTCGTGACGAAGTTGTATTCCCACGATCCATATTTGTTCGTAGCCGCATCCTCCGCGTATAGATACTCGACCTGTCCGGCTGCGCCCGCACTCTTTTTCAGATCGATGATCATATAGAGCGGCACCGGCTGCGGAGTCAGGGTCACGCTGAATCGCGTCAGGACATCATTCGTGTAGGCCGATTTCAATGGGTTCCAAACAATGCGGTGCTGACCCGCCCCGACACCGTACAGATCCCCGCTGAGGGAATCCATCGGCAGCGAGAGCGGTAGCGAACCGTCGTGGGCGGAAACCGCGATATCCACCTGTTGCGTGGTGTCACAGGTCAAAACATAGTTTATGTCCACCAGACGGCTCCACGGCCAGCGCTGGCGCACCACAACATCGCTGATCGTCACACCATCTGAAAACGCGCTCAGCGCCAGACAGCCGACCAACCCAGTTAACAGGACTCCTCTCGATTTCACAACTTTCATTTCCTGCCCTCCGTTTATCAACCTCACCGCACCTTGAAAATCACCCCGTCCATCTGGCGCACCAGTTCCGCCGTCCACACATTCGTCATTCCGGGGAAGGTCAACGCCAAGTCGAATATACCGTAGCCCCAGCCGCTGCGAATGACCTTCCAGCCGTAATAGCCGGCCAAATCCTCAAACACATTCGTCTGCACCGCACCGTTCCGCTTGGCGATCACAAGCTGCGTCGAGAAGGCATCCGCCGCTGTTTCCGAAAAATCCGCACTGTAAGGGATCACCACGTTCTCTTTGATTTTCGCCCATGCCGGGCTGTTGGGAACCGCATTGACCGCCGTTGCCCCGAAAGCCCCGTGTACCACGGCCAGACGGGAGGTAAGCACACCGACGGCCTCGCCGCCAGCATAAAAAGTCAGCTTCAAGTCATACACGTCTTCGGCTTCCGGCGCGTCTGACGCGAAGACCTGCCAGAGGTAATTCGACACGGGCTTGGTGAAATCCGCAGTGAGCGCCGCCCCGTTCATGCTGGTTATTTCCAGATGCGCCGTTGATGCGTCCGCATCCCAGTCCCAGACTAAATCTATCTCGTTGGTGAACACCGTCCCCCAGTGGACGCTCCGCAAATTGCCGTCCACCAGAATTGGCGCAGTGGGGTTAGCTAAGCCCCCCACCCCTGTAAAAAACCATACTGTAAGCGCAAGGAACACCGCATGTGTCATTCTTTTCATCATGCCTCCTCTAGGCTGGCAACGCAACACAACCCCATGTATGGCGTAATATTATATGTCGGAGATAAGAGGAGTCAATCCTGAAACACAAACCCGAAAAAAATTGAATCGCACCTAAATTCAGCGTCTTCTTGTCAGTCAAGCGACACTTTGCTAAATTGATTGCGTTTAAGGCCAGTAGCTCAGTAGGACAGAGCACTAGATTCCTAATCTGGGGGTCGCCGGTTCGACTCCGGCCTGGCCTACCATCTTGGAAACCCGGCGAAACCGCGTTTTTATTGGGGTTTATCGATTTCCGGCGAATTTCAGCAACAACGTATCACAGCCTTCTGTCTTAAAGCGGAATTCGGTGCCGGAGAAAACCCTGCCGGAGAAAAGCTCTGTCGCGTCCTTGCCCGCAAGATCATCTGGCGGGATCAGCGAGTGTTCGCCAGCGTTCGCAGTGTGGAACATCACGAGGTCGCCATGCCGCCGCACGTAGTTCCCCACAGGCGCGTACAGATGTGTACCGATTGAGGCGAAGATGTCGCGCCAGCCTTGCTCGTCTTTCGGCGGCCCTTCAAGGATGCGTGTCGCGGAAGAGAACACCTCCTTCGCCGCGCCGGGCAGGACAATCCGCACCGATGCGGCATGAGCCGTTTTAGCGCGCAGCGCCTGCACCTCATGGGCGGATGGATTGAAGATGTTCAGGAAAACGACCTTCGCATAGCTTTTCTTCGCCGCAAGAAAATCATCTAACGAAAGCATATCGAACGCCGCGCCGCTGCGGTAGGCAAGGGTAGGGCCGTGTGCGTAAAGAAGCCGCACATCCTCGTGCATGAATGCCTTGTTGTCCTGCCGCAAGCACTCGCGCCAATCTGCGACGATCGCCGTATCATTACTGGAATCCACCGGTACCGCGCCCACTTGGCGCCTCACTTCCGCCGCTTCGTAGAAACCGGTCAAGACCGCTGGATCGTCGTGTGCACAAAAGCGCCCGCCCCTGAGCGCGATCGGATCGCAGAACTGTATACCTGCGCCGTCGAAGATTCCGTTAATAAGATTCCGTCGCATTGTCATACGCGACTCGCGCGGCGTCTGCGCGGCATAGCTCTTGGAATAAGAGTCGCTAAGAACGGGAATAACATGGTGGAACCGCATATCATCTTCGATGATCGGCATCTTGCCAAAGCGGTGGAAAGTAGCTGGAATCGTGCGGTGGCTGTAGGCTCCGCCAGCACGACGGCTTTCTGGTGTGTAGATGGCCGGATCGGAGAGGAAGTCGATCTCCGGTACGGCAAGTACCTTGTCGAGCATGACGTTGGCGCCCTCCGGCGGATGTGTCGTAAGCACGTAGCCATAATACATGCCCACGAGCCGTCCCGGAAAAGCCCTCTTCGTTTCGCGTGCCGTGAACGTGAGGAAGTCCGCGACCTCCGTCTGCAGACACTCGAAGTAATCTATTGTCTTCGCGTCCTTCACAGGATCTAGTAATCTACCGCCATGCGTACGTTCCTCCACCGTGGGCGGATTTTCGTTCGCGTATTTTCCACCTTTGAAACGCCGGAAAGCTTCCGTCATCGCCACTCCCACATCTGGCGAATGGTAGAAGCCATACATGTGCCATTCCGTGTAGACACCCCAACAGGGACGTATCGCCACGACCCTTTTCCCCCATGGTTGCGTACACACGTATGCGCCGAGTTGGGCGATAAGACGGGCCGCTTCTGCACGATACTCCGGTGATGCCGGCGAAGGACGCGCCACCCGTCCCGACAACTCGTCCCCGCCACCAGAACCGATTTCGCCATCGCCGTAGCGAACAAGTGCCTCGGGATGTGCCACCAGCCATTTGGGCGGTGTGATTTTAATCGTGATGGTAAGAAAAGCATCGGGCACAAACTTCAGCACCTGCCGCGCATAGAGATCAAGACGCGAGAAGTCGTACACGCCCGGAGCCTTCTCGTATTCGATCTCCGTGACACTGATGCGGTGAAACTTCACGCCCAGGGCATTCAGCTTGACAGCCTGATTCCACGCATAGTCACAACCCGCAGCAACAAGGTTAAACCACGGCTCATACCTGCGGCCGTTCACCTCCACCTTTGGCAGGTTTCCCTCGTAAATGATCTTTGCTGAGGGATGCGGCTCGTCGGCCAGTCCGGGCGGCAATGCATCATCGAATTCACGATCAACCGCTTTGATCTTTTCGCGCTCAGCCGCTGTCGCGAATTGCTGGGTATAATCGCGATAGTTAGCAAACGGTGACATGGTGACATCACCCTGTTCGCGAGCCGGTGCCCAATCTGCATCATCGAAACCAATCTTTTCCCATCCTTCGGATGCCGTGGGCGAACTGCGGAACGTGCGGTCGCTCCGTAGCAGAACCTTGCGTCCATCCGCCAACACCACCTCGCCGAAGAAGATCAGTCCAGCCGGCCCCGTAGCATTCCTGACCTTGACGGCGATCACATTCTCTCCCGGCACGAGCGCGGCGGCAAAGCCGCGCGTACCGTTCTGCTCGACGCCATTCATGTAGAAATCTGTCCAGTCGTCACCTGCGAGGTGGGCAAAAGCCGAAGTGACGACGCCATCGATATGGAACACCTTGCGAAAATAACAGACCGCATTGTCACGCGGCGTCTCCGCATGCCAAAGCCACCGTGATGCGGAAAGCGTCCCGCGACTACGTTCGATCCCAGGAAGGAACCCATGCTTACGCCAACATTCAGTCACAGCAGAAGATTCGGCCCGTACGCCTGTCGCAACACAAAATATGACGGCCCAAACCACCCGGGGAGTTTTTTTCGAGTTCATCACAATATCAAGACACACATCCCACGAGGCACCAGATTCACATTACCTTCTGCGTCAACGGAAATCCGCCACGCACTATTCACACCGCCAACACTCACATCCCATCGTTTGAGATTATCGTGACCGACGCAGTTCTTCAGCGTGAGCTTGGCGGCGAAACCTCCGGGACCAGAGACGATGCCACTCAGATGGAGCACACCGGATGACGCAAGCGAAGCGTTCTCGATCGTTCCAGCGGACTCGGCGAGCGGATCCGCCACGAGCGCGTTCGCTACGAAGGCACTCCCGGCGAAACGCAGTGTGCCGCCGTTCTTGGCACCGATTGCACGGATGTTTCCGGATTCGCATCCGCTGCGGGTAGAATAAAGAGCGGAAAGCGGAAAGCCCTTTTTATTCACATTATCGTACTTACGCACCTCGCCCTTAACAAAGGTTTGACCATCCGACAACCAGTCACCTTGCACACAGTCGGCAGGGATTTCGTAGTCATCAACCTTCGCAAGCTCATCCCAAACGACTCCGTCGACGCTACCCTCCATGGTCCAACACACCGGATGATTGCTCCGGTGTTTGACCATATCGTACGAGGCGATGGTCGGGGTTCCGTTCGTGAGGCGCATAACAATCGTGAAGAAGGAGTTCGGATTGTTGCGGTTTATCTGTTGAAGCGCCCCGTTGTGGTAGGAGCCTTCCTGCAACATGGCATAGTCGGCGGCTCCACCGGGTGCGGACTCTTCAAACAGCTTGTCGAGGCCACGCCCATACTGTGAATAATACCCGTAGCCCTCGCGTCCGCGGCAGGCCGCACCGAGTTCCAGCAGCAGATAACTGGCCCAGTTCTTGTAGGATCCCGAGGCGGAGATGTTTTCGGCGGGAAAATGGCAAATCGGATTGATGAGTTGCCGAACACCGTTCGTGTCATAAAGCGCAAATTCCATCAGGTTAAGCAGATTACGTTCGCCGCTGCCCAGCTTGTAGGTGTTGAGTTCGCGGGCCGTGAACCGGAACCAGCCATAGGGCGCATTCGCGGGCATATTTTCGACTTCGAGTGTACCGCCTTCAGCGGTGATATCGCCCGTGAGCGCAATGTCGCCGGTGAGTCGCCAGCAACCTGCTCCGACTTTCCGCACGTTAACGACACCGTTCGAATCAGCCACGTTGGCGACAACGTTCGTCGTACCCGCCACGCCGTCGAGTATCATCGTGCCGCCACTTGCGTCCTTGGCCCAAATATTCGCGAAACCCAGTATCCCGCCGGGCTGGTCGGAACCCTTGAGCGTACCCTCTCCGGTGATCGCGATCGGGCGAGTCGTACATGTCTGCTGGTTGGTACCGTTGTATTGTAACATTGCCAAGGAGGTTGACGTGCCACCTAGCGTGAAGGCATAGCCTACATCCTTGGAATGATCGTAGACACCACGATAAGGCAGGCGTTTGCGGATGCCCCATCCAAGGGAACACAGCGTTCCGCTTTCGGCGATCGAGTCGAACTTGAGCGCACCCTCCTCAATGGCGAGCGAATCGCCCCACATCTGGTCAGCACGGTCGACGAAGTGCCAGACCCCAGAGCCTCGCTTGTGGAGATAAATATTGGTGGAGATTTGGCACGCCGCTATGCATTCACTTACGGCATTGGTTCCGAGAAGATATATCTGATGCCGTGTCTCGGAATTGCCCAACACCAGCCATTTGCCGGCAAACTCCACACCGCCACAGGCACCGCCATCGAAAAACATGGAACCGTTCGCCACATCGTAATCCCACATGTAAAATCCTTTTGACGTTTTCTCGCCGCTTTCACCGAGATAGACAAATCCGCCGCCACCGGAGCCGATCACCGTGTACGACTGCTTGCCGATTGAAGAAAGCTCCCCAGAGCTACCGAATTTCGCAACGCCGATCGTACCTGCATTAGATGTGAGAGCATCGTTATTCGATGTTGGCGTAACGTCACCGGTAATCGATGATGTCGTTCCCGTCAAATCCACACGAGCGTACACACGGAGGCTCATGGGCCCGCCGAGAACACCGGCAAAAGTGCCACCGGAGGGGCGGATTTCAGTCCCTGTCGCCATCGCGTTGGTGATTGTGCCGGCACCGTCAATAGAAGAGAACATCACGTAACGAGCGGGACAATCGCCGGGGTTCGCAGCATCCAACGTCGGCAGATAGAAAAAAGCATCTTGTGCGACAGTCGTCCGACCGTATTGGAACTGATGCCTGCCGACGTTCGGCGGCATCTTGAGCGAGCCCGCCTCGACATCAATCCACCGCGTCGCGTAGTCATACGCGTTGCGGAAATCGTTGCCCGTGAGAGTGTCACCGCAACGGTTCTCGGCTGTGAAAACGAGCGTGCCCGCGCCCCGTTTGATAATTCGTCCTCTCTGTAAATTGTAGACACCGTTGTTGCCATAGGCGATCGCTGAATTGTTGGTGACCTCGCCTGAAGCGAAATCGAAGATGATCGTGCTCGTCTCGCCTAAAGGACGGATCTGCCATACCCGCGAGACCACTTCCAGTGAAGCGGCGGTGGAAACCGTGCCGGTACAACCCGCCGGAATCTGAACGACGTCACCGGCCAGCGGCACACGCTTGTTGTCGTAATTTTCGGGATCAGTCCAGTCGGATATCCCGTTAAGCACGTTGTTGGTAACGACGTTACCGCACACGGCTGACATTGAGAGCGCTACGAACGGCAATACGACTCTTTTCATTGTTTGTCCTCCTTGTTCCTAATCATTTCTCTCTCTTCAGGCTTCAAGCCAAGTATACGGGATTTCACTACCACCCCTGCTAAGACAGACCGGCGACACACCGTCTCCCATTGATGATAATTGATTTAGTACACATTTTCTTATCGAACACATGGCGAATCACCTTGCTTTTTTCTCCTATGGGTGCCATCTTAGCAATTTTTTTCGCTTCACACAAGATGCGTTTATTGCTTTTCAAGCAAGAGAAATATGCTTTTTTAGCAGATGGTTCTGAAAGAAATATGATAAAATGGTTTCTGTCACACTGTTTCTGCAAGATATGATATAGTGCGACAGTCTGCCATGAAAAGATTCGGCGTCTCGATGCGCGAATGGCGCGCCCAGGCGCCATCCTGCCCGTCATCCGGCAATACAAGGCCAAGGGGCCGGTCGCAGACACACCGATTCCTAATGTTTGGCCTCCATTATGCGGAAGGTGCGGGAACAGTCAACTAAAACAGCATCGTCAGAAAGCATTCCTCTGAGGAAAAGCGCTCGAAGGCACAGTCTATCGTATCGGCGGCATGGGCGTCGGCGGAGAGGATGAAGCGCACGCCGCGCTCGCGCAGCAGAGCGCGGAAGGGGCGAGACGGATACGCATCATCCAGCCACCCGCGGGAAATAGCGCCGGTGTTGACTTCGACGATCTTGCCGGATGCGGCAACAACATCCGCCGTCTGTTCCAACTCGTCCCGATACCATGCCGCGTCTTCATCGAAATAGGGATTCCGGACATTGAACTTCCGGATCAGATCCAGATGCGCGACAATATCAAACTCATACTGCGACACCATCTCGCGCAATTGCCGGAAATAGGCCCTGATGTACGCCTCCACGCTGCCCTGAAAGTGTGCGGCAACGCCCTCCATCGTCATCCGGGGCAGATTATCGACGGGAACACGAGAGCCATCGTCCGTAACCACATAGTGAACGGCGCCGATCATGTAGTCGGGATTCAAAGCGGAGTAGAGCGAACGCTCGGGAACGGTCACCCCGGGAATGTAATCGGCCTCCACCCCCAGAAACACCTTGATGTGATCGATGTATTTGGCCTGAAGGCGGCGAATGTCCGCCGCGTATTCCAATCCCTTATCCGGATCAAGCATCCCCGGAATACGCTCCGGAAATGCCACATGCGATGAAAATCCGATCGCCTCATACCCCTTGGCTATCGCCGACATGACGACAGCCTCGGGCGTATCCGCCCCATCGCACCAAGTCGTATGCGTGTGATAATTCGCCCGGATAAGAGTATCTTGATATCGTTCAGTGCTCATTGCCGCGTAAAATGGTGTGTGTTTGTGTGTGCGTGCATTTTTTAATTAGTTAATCACCACCAACACCGTCATGACCGTCTCACACGGCCAATCTATAGGGAAGTTGCGGCTCTACGCGCTCGATGTAACCATGGTTTGCCAGATGGGACTCGACTGTTTTTTCGCTGACCTTGAAATACTCCGCAACTTCTTCCTGCGCGGTTTCCGAATAGTCGCCGTTGAGCATGTCTACGAGCGCATCAATCGGACAAAGGAATTCTGCGGCAAACGCGCGTTGGCGTTTCTGACGTGCGGTTGCAAGGTCAGAGGAAACCAACCAATCCGCGCTCCCCTCAGGTTGGGAAAGGACATCCCCGAGAAAACGAGACCACTCAAACCGTTTGGCAATCGGGTGCGCCTTTCTGGGAATGAGATCCCAGTGTCCCGCATGACCGGGCTTGGCAATCGCCACGGGAGTCTTGGCAGGCTCCCACCGCGCCGCTTCTTTTTGGGAGATACCTAGCAGATCGAGCAGAATAGCATCAGAAATAGGAGCCGCACTATTGTCTAGGCGTT
>Ga0255347_1002126_pt1 | contig 29077 bp, 26 predicted proteins | sample wastewater_treat_2_FD_192479 | JGI IMG/M metagenome (GOLD analysis project Ga0255347, IMG submission 192479) | Wastewater microbial communities from Lulu Island WWTP, Vancouver, Canada - plant24 | ecosystem: Engineered > WWTP > Wastewater > Unclassified | place: Canada: Vancouver, British... | reverse complement strand
CAATTCCCTAGACCGACACAGCCCATAGTCACGAAAAGCTCACCAAACAAATGCTGCGTCGGCGTGCTCTTTGTATGATTCGAGGTCTATGAAAGGGTTGTCAAGCCCTGGGCATTCTTTTTTATTGGCGCCGGTGAGGAAGGGAGCCAAAATGGCCGGTTATAAAAGGGGCCATGTAGGGAGATGGGCGTAGGAATGCGCCGTTGCCTTCGGCAAGAAGTCAAAAAGGGGCGAAGCGGTTACCAGCGTTTAAAGTGACAACCCTTCGATGACCATGCATTGGGATTAGTTGGGCTCAGACATCCTTCCTTCGATAGCTTGTTCCCTCCATAATCAGGACCTCGGAGCGATGAACGAGGCGGTCGGCAATCGCCGCGGCGGCAGTGGTTGAGTCAAAGATCTTCCCCCAGTCGGCAAACGGCAAATTGGTAGTCAAAATTGTTGACTTTCTTTGATGCCTGGCACTGATAACCTGGAAGAAGAGGCTTGAGCCCTGCTGGCCGAGGGAAAGATACCCAACTTCGTCCACCACAAGGAGGGCCGGAGATTGATAATATTGGAGTTTTTTCAGGAGCGAGCGGTCGGCGTCGGCCGCAATGAGGTGGTTGACCATTTCCATGGCACTGGTGAAGAGGACCTTAATGTTGGCGTTGCATGCAGCGGTGGCGATGCATTTAGCCAGGAAGGTCTTGCCGGTGCCGGGATTACCGATGAGGACCACGTCCATGTGCTCGTGAACAAACCCCAGATCCAGTAAGGTGAGGATGCGGTTTTTCTGTTCTTTCCTGGATTTATGATGATTGAAGTCAAACTGATCGATGGTGACTCGATCATGGAGTTTGGCCTGCTCCCAACGAAGCTTCACAGCGCTTTGCCAGCGTCTTTCGAGCTCCATTTCGGCCAGGCGATGGAGGGCTTTGGCCACCGAGAGGTTTTTCTCCTGGGCCTCCCGCAACACTGCCTCGAGCTGCTGGGCCATGGCCTTGAGGTAGAGCTTCAAGAGTTTCTCTTTGAGGGCTTCAATCTCGGTCATGGTGTTTTCTCCTTCTGACCACAAAAGCGTCATAGTCGGCAAGGGAGGGTTCCTGCAGGCGAATGCGGTTAAGTGATTCCTGATTGAGCTTGAGAGGCGGGTGTCGGCGCTGGGGAGTCATCTCCTGGTAGAGGATATTCTCGATATAGTCGGCGCCATAGGCGTGGTGAGCCAAGGCCTTTTTCATGGCATCGATGAGCGCCGACGAACCATATTCATCCATGAGGTGCAGCAGTCTTTTGACGGTTTTTTTGAGGGGGTGCGGACTGGTGCTGAGACGCTCCACATAGGTTTTGGCTTCCTCGCCCAGACTGAACAGGATGGCCACCTCGTTGGAAAGCCAGTGCTTGTGGAGGTTTTTGCGGGCAGCCTCGCGATGTTCGGGCAGTTCGACCCTCTCGCTCCTCTCCCAGGATCGCTTATGGGAGGCTACCTGTTTCCCTTTGAAGTAGAGGCAAACGGTCCGAGAGTCTCCTTTGGCGGTCACGTGTTTGCCAATGAGCCATGGAGGAGCGGTGTAGGTATTGCCATCAAAGTGAATGCAAAAATCCGAGTACACCCTGACCTCGGCAGTGTCGCGACAGTCAGGGAGGAGCTCCGGCAGAGGCCTCATATGTTCAGTTTTGAAACGATCGACGGGCCGTTCGCCGGTAGTTCGATGGACCCTCACATTGGCGACGGTATCCCTCCAGTGAATGGCCTGATTTTGGACGTCAAGGAGATCCTGGAACCTCCTCAGGGGCCAGAAACTGTTTCGGAGGTAGTGGATAGCTCCTTTCTCGATTTTTCCCTTCTCATGGGGCTGCCCCGGATGGCAGGCGAAGGGGGTCAGCTGAAACGGGCGAAGAAAGGAGAGGAAGGCTTCGTTGTAGCGGATAAGCGGGCCATCTCTCTCGATGACAGCGGTGAGCATATTGTCGTGCACCAGCTCCCTGGCTGTTCCACCAAAGAAATGGAAGGCATTGAGAAGACAGCGATGAAGGGTCTCTTGACGCTGGGAATGGGTGAACTCGAGGTAAAGCAGGCGGCTGTAGCACTCGATAACGGCCATGCAGTAGAGCTTCCGTTTGGTTTTGCCGTATTCCAGAGCGCCGAAGTGTCCCCAGTCAATTTGAAACTGCTCTCCCGGGCGGGATTCAAAGCGGATGAAAGGACGTCGGTTCTGATGCTGCTTACGGACCGTTTGCAGGTACTGGTTCAGAATGGACTTGCCGCCCTCAAAGCCGAGAGGAGTAAGGCGCTGACGAATCACCTGGCCGCTGACCGTGGCATCCATATCGAGCATCCTGCCGATTTCCTCTTTGAAAGGGTCAATCTTGCTGGCTCTCTTTATGGTGGGTTTGCCCGGGTTGGGATTCTCAAGATATTTGAGGACGGTCTTTCGAGCGACCTTAAGGTTTCTGGCGATGGCTCTCAGGGAGAGCCCCAACCCTTTCATGCGATGGATTTCGAAGATGGTCCGCTGCTCGATCATGGCTTGCCTCCGAAAGCCCTGGCAAAAAAGTCGCGGATCGCTGCCGGGTCGTCTCTTTTCCAGTCCGCTTGGGGTTTGTGGAGTTCCTGAACACTGATCACTGGTTGCCTGGGCAGGGAGAGCACCTGGAAAAGCTGCCCGTTAAAGGCGATGAGGTCCTTTTCCAAGAGCCGATTCCTGGCCTCAAGATGATCTTCCAGGGTAATCCGAAGGAGTGAGCAGATTTTGTCGTAACCATAGAAAGAGAGCCCGTAACGGTCAGCCGCCAGCACCAGAAAGAAATAAAGGAGCATCTCATGATGGTTGAGGCTCACCAGAAAACCGTCCCGGAGGAACCGGTGTTCGATAAAAGCAAAACTTCCGCTGATCTTCCGGACGCGCTCATGACACAGGATCATTTTGTTGATCATGATCTTTTACCTCCTTTCGGGGACAGTGTAGGAGGAGCAGGAAGACAGGTCCATTGAGTCCTCTTTTGCAACGCCGGGGGTTACTCTTCAAGCACTCGAAATCAAAAGGACTTTTTGTGCCGACGCGTCCATCTTTGCAACTGCTTCAACCGTGACTGGGATCAGGTAGTAAGTGCCTGTCTTTATTTTGGAATGCAGCTCTAACGCGTCCATCTTTGCAATCCGCCTGCGGCGACGGGATCTTCGGACTTTCTGCAGGGCGCGGTTTCGAATGCCGTATTCTGGGTGGCGCGCCCTCCACCTCTGCCAGTAGTCGGGATTGCGAGCACTCCAGCTTTTCTGGCACTCCCTTTGGTTGGCCTTGTAGTCGAGATCGGTTTCAAGCTTGCGTCTCTGCCAGGCACTCTTCCTCGCACGCTGGCATTCTCTCTTGTTGCAATAGTGCTGGTTCTTGATGCGATGGTTGGGAACAAACAAGCAGCGGCAATGGGCACAACGGACCTTGTTCATGATTTCTCTCCCCGGAGAAACCATAAAGAAGATCCTTACGGAGATCAGCCGAGGAAAGATTCACGGCTGTCAAAGAATGGAGGAGATTTACCGCGGGTCACTAAATCCGGACAAGTCGGAGAAAAAGGGAAGAAGACTCATGCAAGGAAACTCATCTCCGCCTGCCAGCCACATCCCCTGTTCCAGCATTGGCGGAAGAAAACGAATCAACGCCATTTCGTGTGGGCGAAATGGGAAGGAAAAGACCGAAGTACATTTGTGTGGTGCCCTTCCTCACAGGAAACCACGGATTCCTTTCTCATCGGTCAGGATGGATTCCTTTTTGCCCGGCCCCAATACTTTTTGACCGGTTCCCTGATATCACGTTATTCTACTGTCGGTTTTCCTTACAACACAATGATCTATTATTTACTCATATAATCCAATGGTTATGAATTTACCTTCAGATTTGTGTCGGATTTCCTTACATTTCTCTATGCTGTTGCTTGTACTCCTTATCCAATAAAAGCATGTATTATCGATAATATATAACATATGGCACATCCTGTGCATATTATTCGTGCAAAGGGTGAGCGGTGCAAGAACATCTTTTACGGCTTGATGGTTGTTCTTACAAGCGCACAGGATGTTTTGCAGAGAATGTTTCAATATGGGATATTGAGGATAATATCCAGACTTGGGAGGAGGCACAGTAATGAGGGTTTTGAAATTGGTAAAATCGATGGGGCTTTTGGTACTTGCCATGTTTTTGCTGTTCCCGCTCTCTGCCAACGCAGGTATTCTCGGCAATGTGGACCTGACACTCTATTGGTCAGCTCCAAATTTAGGCGTTACTCTTGGCGGAAATAGTGCTACATGGGCAGGTGACTATGATGTCACGTTCAACTCAAAGTCTTATGAGGCATTCTGTGTCGAAAATGCCAATGCTGCCAGCGATCACCAACCTCACAATTATACCCTATTGGCAATCGACAATGATCTTTCAGGCTATTTTAGTACTGGTGTGGACATTTCACGATACTATGCCGCTGCATGGGTTGCCGATTATTATTCGTTATATGGTGGCGGCAGCGATAATAAGAAGGCTGGAGCCCAGCTTGCCATATGGGAAATTATGTTTGAGGCTACTAATGGCTCTTTCGATTTGTCTAACGGCAACTTCCGAACCAGCACCACAAATACCGAGGCACGAAACTTCGCATCTACCATCTGGAATGCAAGGCCACAAACCTTCCCCACCGTCAGCAATAGCTGGGCCCTTGCAGTCAGCCCCCCGATTTCAGAGGGTGGGACTGTTGGAGTGGCTGATTACCAGAATTACCTAGTCCCGTACAATACTATCGGCACCCCCCCCCCCGTGCCCGAACCGGCGACCATGCTCCTGCTGGGTGCTGGCCTGCTTGGCTTGGGAATATTCAGAAGAAAGTCCAGGAAGGGCTAAGCCAACTCGTCATCTTCCTTCGATCTGATTGCAGCAGCAAAAGCAGGCGAAGACGCCTGCTTTTGCTGTCTCATACCTCTGCAAACCCCCTCTGCTGTCCCCCGCACTCAGCAACCATTTGCAGGATTCTGCTTTTTATCTCAATGCACATCACAGACCGCGCACCGACCCTGTCGGAATTCATTACAGATTTGTGGAAGAGGCTGAAAACCTCTGCCGTGGCGCGAGAAAACCTTCCAAACATGATAATTCTCTCTCTCCGTTAGATGCCCCATTCGGCCCTCAGAACAGCGCTTGTATGCTGAAACAACCACCCGCTTTCAAATGTTTTCATTCTAATTGCAGCACATTAACCTGGCCCGGCTGTTCTAGATGGAACATGTTTCTGAGAATTGTGTCGGAATTCTTTACACATCCCAAATGTCTTGAAGATCCATACCTGGCAACCCTTTGCTGTCCCAGCCTTGTGTTTCGCGTCGGTTTTCTTTACAAATTTCATCGTCCGTCATAATGCTCCAAGAGCCAGAAGGACCTTCTAGCGCAATCATCTTTGGTTGTGTGTCCAATATGTTACGCCTACAGCAGCTGGGAAGAAATTTTACCTCAATCGACTGGCACATTCCTTGCTTAAGTATCAAAGCAAGTAATAGAGATTCAATTGAAAGGAGGCTTAAGGAGGAAAATTGCAGCTGTATTGAGTACGAGTATCGAATTTCGAAGATGAAGGAAAATCAAAGGAGGAACGCAAATGAAAAGACTGATCAAGCTTTCGGCTTCCATTTTTTTCCTGATAATGTCTTGCATGCTGAATCTACCAGGGTCTGCGCAAGCTTTGCCGATCATTGACCTCGACTTTGGTATGATCGCGCCGACGACTGGGTCAATCAGTTATGGAGGGGGCAATGCACCGCTAGTGGGGGCTGATATAGAAGTGGACAATGTGCTTGGACGGGATCAATTTGGCGCGGCTGGTACGGGGGTTCCTTTTAATCCGCTCAATATTTATGGAGGTCTCTTAAGCTTCACCACTGGTGCGAATACTGGTGGTTGGACTTGGGGTGGTGGTTCAGGAACTACGATCACGCTTACTGGTGGCTTAGATTTTAATGGTGACAATATTCTTGACCTTCCCACTACTACTGTCCTTCTATCAGGAACATTTGGTTCCGCGTTTGTTTCTTCACTTGGAGGCTCACTCAAAATCTCTGGCGCTTCGTTTACCGATTACAAGCATCCAGATCTGTTAACTTATTTTGGTCTCCCGACTGCTTTGCCCAATGGCGATCCAGTGCCCTATATAGGCGGGCTTAATCTGAGTTTCAATGCGTCAGAAACGGTTGTGGGGAATCTTTTTACAAGCACATCTCTGGCAAGTGGCGACTTAGTGAACACGCCAGTCCCCGAGCCCGGCGCTTTACTTTTGCTAGGCTTTGGTTTGGCTGGGCTTGGTTTCGTTTCAAGAAAGAAGAAAAGCGCTTAAAGGGCCCATGTAGCAGGCAAAGAAGGGCAGTCCAAGCACGCACTCACCAGGATTGTCACAGCCCCCTAGGCAGCAGCCAGGGTTGGCCGAAGAGAAGAAAATACTTCTAACGCAGAAAAAGCTCCTCTTGTGAGGAGCTTTTTCTGCGTTAGAACGTGTGCTTCCGGTAAGGGTACGTAGGGCCGAATTGTTTATTCAGCTGGGGGTGATTTTTTCAATTGGTGCAGTGGTAAACAGTGGAGACGGGTTCGCTCGCGTGCCGTTTCGGAAATGGGCCTGAATCTGAGAGGCAAGGACGGCGTTATGGCGGCAACCTGGCAAGGGTGTGCCGATAGTTCCATGGCATCCACTCAACTGGTGCCTTCTGGGTTTCCCGGGCATGGCGTAAGAGAGCCGTAAGATAGGCGAGGGGATTGACGCCCCGGAGCCTGCAGGTGGCAATGAGGCTAATGAAGAGATCTCCCCCGCGTAATCAGCTTAATGCTCTGCTCTTGCCGAGTTCGCTACACAAAACTGGCCGGTTGCCCTCGTAGTTCCCATATCCGGCTGAAGCGCGTTTGGGGGCCTAGGAAGAACTTCGATGATTGCTTTCTCACCTACCTCCAAGTTTTGTTGGCAATGGTCACTGAAACAGAGTCTCACCGGCTGACGCGTCCACCGGCGGTGCCAGTTCTACAGGGAACCGGAAAGGTGGCAGTCAACCCGTGAAGATGGGAGTCGACAAACATATCCCACCCCGGTCGTCGCGCTCGGGGTCGATGAAGGTCACGGTGCTCACGACTGCCCCCCACGAAGGGTTTTCACTTCCGACCGTCGCAGCACCCAGAAAACACCTCCAAAGATCACCAAGGCCAGCCCGAAGAAGGGAATGCCGCCGGCGCGGTGGAGCTGGCTGTCCAGGATCCGTGGGTCGACGTAGGCTCCGAGCAGTGAAAGGGTGATCACCCGGAGGGCGTTCTTGAAAACCGTTATTGGAAAAACCGAAAGGATGAGAAGCCCCCTCCGCCAAGGCGTAGTCAGGCCTATGTGAGCGGCGATGATACCCGTAATAAAGAGCGAAATGCTCGACCGAATGCCCGAGCACGCTTCAGCAACCATCACACTCATGCCGGGCAGTTCAAAGACAAAGTCGTTTCTGAGAAAGGGAACCCCAATGAGCAGGAAGAGACCGTGGGCGATCTCGGTGGAGGCAACCTGGAGGGCCCGTATGATCTCTCTTAGTAAAAAGGTAGGAATGGGAACCAGGAAAATCAGAAAAAGGAGCGGGAAACTTGCAACGCGGAACGAGCGCACACCGAACAAGGCCATGAAGCCTCCCAGCCAAATGATGAGGCCGGCCAGGGAGTTGAAGGAGAGACGATCCATGGGCACGGATGCTCCAATAAGATGGGCACTGGCAAAAAGGAGAAGAACACCCAGGCCGATAATTGCAAGCCCCGGAAGGAAAGCGCTCCGCGCTGCTGAAGCGATGCGTTCCCTCGTGGAAAAGAGGAGGCAGGCGCTGACCAGAGGGATCAGCGGCATGTGCGAATATGTTGCATCAGCCCTCGACAGTTGCCACAAATCACCCAGGCAATGACGAAACACGATCGCCAGGACTACGCTCAGACCAGCGAAAACCGCCACTCTCCAAAAGAGATGGCTTCCCCTAATGGGCGTCTCTTCCAGTGCAACACTCTCGTCGCTTGCCGCATCACTAACTGTCATGACTTCTTCCACCTGCTCAGTCACTTCTATCCCTTCACTTTCTCTCTCTTTTGGCACTCAGCCTCTGTTTCGCATGCTTCATTATTGAAGACAAGATCCATTCTCCTGCTCCTTAGCCCTACAGTTAGGATCAAGACTATCTTGAATTTGCTGTCGCTCAGGTAACCGGGGTAGCTGGACCCCCCTCAAAATGCATTGGTCATATCCGTTGACGAAAAGCCGAGCATCCAAGCATTGGAGCGTGCCACAGGCTATGTGGAAACGGACAATGGGAAAATTGTCCATGGCTTCAAGAGCACTTACAAGCGCCACGGAACCTTGAATCTCTTTGCAGCTTTGGAGGTTGCCACGGGGGCCATCCATACCCAAACAACACATCAGAAGCGCCGCACAGAGTTCCTGACTTTCATGGATCAGGTGGTAACCGGTCTGCCCAACGACAAGGAGATTCACGTCATCCTCGACAACTATTGTATCCACAAGAAAAACGATGCCTGGTTGGCGGCCCATCCGAATGTTCATTTTCATTTCACGCCAACATCCGCCAGTTGGCTGAATCAAGTGGAGATATGGTTTGGTATCTTCTCCCGCAAAGCGCTCAGGGGTGCCAACTTTAAGAGCATCGAGCAATTGCGCCAAGCCATTGAAGCGTTTGTCGCTGCCTATGGCCCGACCGCCAAACCTTTTGTCTGGCGGAAGCGTGAAGTAAGGGGATCGCAATTGAAAAATACTATCGTTAATTTACGCAATTAAGCACTAGGCGTACTGTTGCGATGAGGAACAGGGTGTCCCTACTGGAATCGTAACCAATGGCGTGTTTGGTGCCCACGAATGACGCCAGCCGCTCTTCCAGTTCTTTGACCTCCGGCCCCATAATGTATTTGCCATGGCTGAGAACCGCCTGAATGCACCGATCAATCTTGTCCTTGATTATCGCCTGCTGCGCAGCCAGATCAATGAATTGCATCAGGTCTGCTACCACCGAATAAAAACGGACCCACCCAGCGGCAGAAACTGGACCCACCCATTTTCCTTTGACTGATGCCCAAGGGCTGACGCCCTCGCTGGTTGGCATGATTCTTGTTTGTTGAGTTTAAGCTCTATTTATTTATTTTTATTATACTTTATCTTCTTTGGTGGTCTATAGCAATAGCCGTCCCATATGCCTGGTTGCCGCGCGGCAACTTCGGAGAATGCTTCTCCGAAAGGGTCCGTATCCTGGTCAAGGTGGGTCCACTTTGGACCGGTGATAGCAATCAGGTCTCCCTTTCATCGCTTTAGACTGTCCACTGGAACAACAACCATAGCATTTTCTCGCGAGCCGATATCGAGTCATCAAAGAGAACTTGGAAAAGCTGACCCCTGGCAGATCCTTCATAACTCTTCAATCGTGTCAGCGTTCTTTTGGTACCGTTTGCCGCAGGTCAGGCACTGCAGGTTTTTCGAGAGGCGCTCTCCACATTGACATGCCCAGCCGATCTGTTTTGCCGGATTGCCTACCACAAGCGCATGGTCCGGAATGCTTCGCGTGATCACCGCTCCGGCGCCCACAAAGGCGTATCGCCCTATGGTCGTCCCGCAGACAATGGTCGCATTGGCACCTATGGTGGCTCCTTTCTTCACCAGGGTCGGCCGCACTTGGTCCATCTTGCCGATCTCGGCCCGTGGATTGTAGATGTTGGTAAAGACCATGGAAGGACCGCAGAAAACGCCATCCTCGAGGGTGACTCCCTTATACACGGAGACATTGTTCTGAATTTTGCAGCGGTTGCCGATCGACACTTCCGGACCGATGACTACGTTCTGGCCGATGTTGCAGTACTCACCGATAAGAGAGTTGGAAAGGACGTGGCTGAAATGCCAGATTTTGGCGCCGGCGCCAATACGGACCTTCGCATCCACCACCGCGGTTTCGTGAACGAAGAACGGCGACTCGGCCGGTCGCTGTATCCCGGTCACGGGGGGGTGAGGTTCTTTCAGATGAACTCTGCGGCCCTGTTCATCGAGAGAACGCTGGCTGGCGTTCAAAATCCTGAGTACCTGCAAGCCCTCCAGCCCGTCCGTAGCGGGTCGGGTACCGTCGCTGATGCATCCAAGGAAGTGCTCGCATTCCAGGCGCAGGGGTTCGGCCTGCGGGATGTCAAAGCGCTCCGGCTCGCCTTTGGCCGGTACGGGGAGGTTGTTTTGCCACTTGATTTCATGGGGATAAACGAGGAGTTTGTCCAGCCACGGAAGAGTATCATCAAAGACTGCCATTTTGCGATCGCCGACCACGACGAGTTGCTGGACTTTGAAGGGATGAAGCCACGACACGAAGATGTGGGCTCGCAGGCCTGAAGGGAATTCCAGGTGGGTGGTCGTCACATCGGCGATTCTGCAGTGAAGGTAGTTCCCGCCGGTGGCCACTACACTCTCGGGAGCCTCGCCCGCCAAAGTCAGAATCATCGAGATGTCATGGGGAGCGAAGGACCACAGGATGTTCTCTTCGCGGCGGATTTTGCCGAGATTGAGCCGATGCGAGTAGATATAGTTGATCCGACCGAGCTCGCCGGACTTGGCAAGTTCCTTTAGGCGCACAAAGGCTGGATGGTATTGCAGGAGGTGCCCCACCATCAGGACCAGGTTTCGTTCCTGTGCGAGGCTGATCAGCTCCTCTGCCTGTCCTTCGAGCAAAACAAGCGGTTTTTCAACGTAAAGGTGCTTTCCCGCTGTGAGAAGCTCCCGGGCAAGATCGAAATGGGTCTCGGCAGGAGTTGCGAGGACAGCCCCTTTGATATCGTCGCGCTTGAGGATGTCATTCAGCGCGAGGCAAGTTTCAACGCTTGGGTATTCTTTCTGGAATTGCCCGAGAACGGTTTCGTTTTTATCGCAGATAAGCCGCAGGACACCCAGTTGATGATAGTTCCTGACGAGATTCCTACCCCAATAACCCGAGCCGATGACGGCGACCGACGGTAGTGCGGTTGTCTGTGTATGACTCACGTATCCCTGCCTTTCAAAACCCATAATCTGTAATATGCCAACTTGAGAGACTGCATCAATACTTCCTCGATGCCGTGCCAGCTTTCCATCCAGTTGTCCGGCCGATGAGCACCCCACACGGGGAGGCAATAGGCGTCGATGCCGATTTCTGCCAGGACCTGTTGAAAGACGAGATAAAGCCGTTTGCTTTTGAATCCGGAGGTGAGGATCAAGACCGTCTTGATGTTGGATCCTTCGAGGCGATCACTGAGCTGGCGGGCTGCATTGAGCGTGATCGGCTCAATATGCCTGATGGGGATAATCTCCACCGCATCGAGGCCTGCGACGCGGATCAATACTTCCGCGATTTCCCGCGACACCAGATTGGGTTTTTCCGGATCATTGGCAGCACCTGCCACGGGAACGACCACCCGAGCGTCCATCCCGCTTTTCTTGAGATTGCGGGCCTTTTCGAAAAGCAGGTAGTTGGTGTCAAGGTTGTCGATCAGGATGAGATCAGTGTTCACCATCCCGGTATCTGAGACGAGAAACCAGCCCACTGTTGGTGACCACCAAGCATGGGTGGCACTCCCCAGCGCCAGGACGAAAAGTGAGCTGGCCGCAAACAAGCGTAGCTTCCAAGTAGTTCGATAACCGGTTGCGCGACAGGCCATCTGGCGTTTCCAAGAGTCCAAACTCATGCAGAGAAGCCGGACGTTGTTCACGATCCCAATTCACTCAATGGCCGGTGATCTGTCAAGCGGAGCACCCCGCTTAGCTCTGACTTGACGTTCCACGCGAGAGATGATGCGTCTGATGTGTTCCCCTAACCGAAGGAATGGCAGCAGTCTCTTGAAGAGGCTGTCATACACAAAAATGCCGCATGCGTAGGCTTCGCAGCGGCGGGCTCGCAGGCAGCTTAAAACAGAATCTTCAGTGACGGTGTCGTTTATATCGAACATCATGGCCAAAGGGAAAATCTGCCGCCAGCCATGAAAGTCCATGGCAGCGAACGGGCGCACATGAGAATGCTGTAGTATTAGGGCAGCGTCGCGGCTGGGTGACCACCCATCAACTTTCCGGTTCCACAGTTCGACACCTAGAAGGTGGTCAGCCCATGCCGGTTCGAAGCATCGCCATGCTTCGCGCCGAGAAGGGTGAGCAAACACGGCAGCACCGTTCGCGCGAGCCGCAGCATCCAACAGGACACGGGTGGGAAGGCTTTCTCCCAGGAAGGGTATATCGCCCCAGACCAATACATGTACCAGGTTGTACGGGTCGCTATATTCCAGCCCCGGCAAAAGCAACATCTTGTCAGAGCTTGCATGAAAACACGCCTGACGATAATTGGCCCAACGCTCGTCGCTAAATCCCCGATCATGTTCCGTCATCATGAGGATGCGATAGCCATGGCGACCGAATTTGTGAGCGACAGTTTCCAGTGGCAAGACCCCGTCATAGGACCAGTTCGAATGGATGTGACAGGCGGCTGCCACCTTCACAGGCTGGGCCCCCGAGGTTTGAAGAGTTGGTCACGAATCGTGTAGCAGCAGTCGGCAAAGAACACCTTCAGGTCGTCCTTTCGCCAGTTGTAGAACGATTCAGATGCACTGATATGCCCGACACCGCGCAGCGCCGAACAAAAAGAAGGCCAATTTGCCTGTGCGACAGACCTTCGCCCGCGCAGAACAAAAAGCAGATGCATGAGCTCGCGCCCCAGATTTCTGCAGGTTACTCTTGCGAACTCAGGCCGCTCGTCGAGTCTGAGTGATTGTGGATCAATGAAAGACCTCAAATTCCAGGCGGGATACTCTAATCCTTGTCGCCGAGCGAGTGCCATGCTGCCCCATGGTCTCCCGTTTAGTTCCATGAACCAGGCCGTTCCCGATTGATCGCGTAACAGTTCAATCATGAATATGCCGGACCAATTGTTTCCTGTGATAAACTGCGCAGCCGCCGGCTTCAGTTCGGCCGGGAAGGGCTGTGAAATGCAGGCACTTGACCCCGAACCCTTTGGGTTCATCATCCGCAACCTTCTATGGGCACTCCAACCCCTCACTCCCTCAGCCGTTGCAATACCAAAAATACCCTCTCCGGTTCCAGAGATGAAGGGCTGGATCAAGAGTGGTACTCGCTCGCCCCACGCGGTCAAAGCCCTGTGCAATTCCTCATGCGTACCGCATACCCAGGTGCTGCATCCGCACAAACGGTTGTTAACACGAAAAGTGGCTTTAGCCGGTTTAAGCATCAGGGGAAGGGACATCTCGGCAGCCAGGATGTCTTTTGAAGACGAGGCGAGCAGTGTACTCGGGACGTTAAAACCGGCATCGAGCGCTGCCTGGACCTGACGTTGCTTATCTAAAGCCAGTTCAGCGGAATCACCCTGGGGACCGGCTAATATCCAGTCAGGCTCAAGGGGAATCATGTGACACAGCCAAACCGCAGAGTCGTCCAAAGGAAACAATACCAAGTGGGTGCTGCCGGCGGTATCCAAAGACATCAGAAGGGAATGCAAATCTGAAAGTGCCGCATCCAAGTCCGACTCTGGTGGTGTGATCTGATGGCAAACGACGTGGCGGCTGAAGTGCAACGCAGAGCGCCGCCCCTTACGCGAGAAGGCAACCACTTGGAATCCGCTGTCCACAAGACTCCAGAGCACTTCAGGTGCGGAGATTGCCTCAGCGAATCCAATCACTACAAGCGTTTGCATGTCGGTTACCACTCCCGCTGAGACGCGCAATGTAGGCCTAATGCCCTAGTACGATAGGACTTCAGTTCTATCTGGAAAGTTGGATGCTGAACAAAAGGGCAAGAAAGCGGTCGCTCACCAGGAAATGATATTCCTCCGGCCTCACCGGGTGAGTCATGAGTTCAACCGTTGCCGTGCGGGCAAGGTGAGCGACGCGGCTAAGTCGATCCTCCTGGAGTTGCTGGGATAGAGCGAAGAAGTAGTCCGTCAAACGATACTTGCTAGCGAGTCGACGATCCACCACCTCTCTATATTTCCGGTTGATCAGACTTTTTTCTCCTTTGAAGAAGGAAAAGCTCCTGCGTACCTTTGCTCCTTCCGGAATGAGATTGGCAAACAGCAGGTTGGCACAAAGGTGCATGTGTTGGTGTCCGTCGAAGTGAGAGGGACTTTTCTCGTAAAGTCGGCAGAATTCATCAACCTGGGCCTGGAAGACAGACTGAAACAGCTTGCGGAGAAAAGGGTTATAGATAAGCACTGCGTATTTGTTTAATCTGAGAAAGCTGACGATACGCTCGTGAAATTTTGCTAGATGAGAAGATGCTCCCTCACCCGAAAATGGTACACTGAAGTTCAAATGAAGTCCAACATCCAGCCCGACCTCCTTTGCCAGTCTGGCTGCGCGGTGGGAGTCCTCCATAAAGACCATCGCACTCACAGAGGAGACTCTTCCTTTTAGATAACAGGATAGTGCGGCGTCCGTCTCATCTCTGGAGCGGCCCCAATCATCAGCATTGACAATGATCATGAATCTGCAGAGGAACCCTTCTGAGGTAGCCAATGTCCGCCTCTGAGGAAGAATAGAGGGGCATAAGATGATTTCTAAAGTATTTCATGGCCGGTTCCTCATAAGCGAAAGCCCGCAAAAGGCCAGGAAGCAGCTTCCAGCATAACAGAACCGTGTTGCGGGAATCATCCATACAGGTTTGCCGAAGGGGAATGTGATCAGCAGCACCGACAGCCAAAGTGGCGCCGCAACAGCATTCTTTAACCAATTGACCAGACCCGCTAGACCAAATTGCCGGAGAGCCTCTCCGTACAAGGTACCCGCACGCGAGTTCTTGGTCAGGTGGAAGGAGGCGCGCCATCTTTCCTCGGGGACGGTCTCGTAAACTTCAGCTTCGTCACACCAGACGAATGTCCCACCTGAATTGATCTGTCTTCTGAAAAAGTCCTGATCCTCCCCGCCCGTCAAACCATAGACCGGGTTGAACCAGTTTCCATCCTTGGGTAATATTCTTCTATTGAGCAAAACATTCCCGGTGCGTGTGTCCCGATCGGTCAATAGTGTTCCGGTCTGCAAGCGCCTGCGATCACACACTTTTGACACTCTTAACCATTGGGGTGCCTCCTGGGGGAAGAAAGGGATGACAGGCCCGAGGACACCATCCGATTGGTATTTTTTCATAGTGCGATACAGATTTACCAGCCAATCCTCAACCGGAAATTCGTCGTCGTCCATAAAGGCGATAAGATTTCCCGTCGCATTCAGGATTGCTCTGTTTCTTGCTAATGCGATATTCTGTATAGGCTCGCAGTCATATACAATTCTTCGCGTATTCAGCCTCTGGTAGAGACGAACAATGTCTTCTGCAGAACGCCGATTATCGTTGTCGACGACGATCACTTCGAAAGAAAGACCTGGTTCTATGATCTGCGAGGTCACGCCTTCAAGTGCCCGAGAGAGCATGTTTGGCCTCTGAAACGTGCAAATGCAGATGGAAACGAGGTCTGCTTTGAAGCCCGACTTCATGTTCCAGTGTGCCATGGTCTTCTCAACAAGAAAAAGCGGTGATAAGGAAACTCCGAGACACGCCATACACGCTGGACATACAACGAACTTGCTTTGATTATGTTCAAAACGCCAGGGAGTGTTATCTCGTCGTAGCCGATTTCCCAATAATGTCCATCGATTTGCCACCTGTCTTTACAGTACTGTTCTATGATGCGTCGCCTGCGAGAGCCACTCCAATAGAAATTCCTGATCTTGGGAAGCCTTAAGCGTATCTCGTAGTGCGGCAGGGCATCCGGGAGGCTAAGGACTACGCCTTTCTTCACCACACGCCCTAATTCCAGGAGGGCTTGTTGAAACTGCGTGAACGGCAAATGTTCCAGTACTTGACAACACAAAGCTACATCCACCGTCTGATTTGCCAGCGGGAGGTTAAGGACAGATGCCACGCAATCAGGGTGCAACTCATGCTTGACGTCGACGGTCAAGACATCTATCCCGAGCGCCCTCAACGCGGCGGCGATCATTCCCGTACCGAGGCCCACCTCAAGGACGCTTTTCGGTTCAAAAGAAAGCGCACTGTCGATCTGATGGGCAAAACTGAACACCCGGCCGCCTTCCAGATATCGTGCCGAGTAGTTCTCTCGTCCGGGGACCTTGGACAGATCCTGTTTGGTCAGGATGCAATCTTTAGCCATTGGGAGATTCCCCCCCCCCGCGAAGCATGCTGGGTAGAGTCTTTATCAACTGTCTGCTTGAAGGAGTCGAAAAGCATATTCCGGTGTAGATCGCTGCAAATATGATCAAGCCGGATACCAGGTGCATGAGAGGTGGGAATTCCGGTTCCCAGATCTCGAAGATCAAGGCAGACAATGCGGCAGCAACTACGGACCAAGCAACGGGTGCCGCCAGAGTGCGTGCAAGGTCAATAAGGTGAACAGGCGAATTTCTGCAGGACCAGTAGAGGAATAGCACGAACAACACACACCATGTTGCACTGAAGGAAGCAGCCACGCCTTCCACGCCCCAGCGAACACCAACGAGAAAAGCTGCGATGGAAATGGGGGCGCTGAGAACGGCCCAGCGAACCTGAATTTTTGCGCGGCCCAGGGAGGTACACAACCAACCAGGTGCGACGTTGATCGATCCGAAAAAAGCTGCGGGTGCCAGCCAGCGAAAAACAGAGATCGCTTGGGTCCACTGGTCTCCCAGCAAGACGAGAACCGCCGGTTCCGCCATGATGAAAAGAAAGGTCACCAGCGGCATCGTAATGAGTCCAATTGCCCCGAGTGACCCTAGAAAATAGCGGCGATAGCGATCGGGGTCGTCTTGAAGTCTGCTCAGAGTGGGCAGCATGACGCTCCCGACGGGGGTGTTGATCTGCTGGATTGGCATGAGGAGAAGGTTGTACGCCTTCGAATAGATACCAAGAGGAGCACTGCCAAGAAGATAGCCAATGATGACATTGTCAGCATTCCGGGTGAAATAATTGATCACGTTGAACGCGCTCAACCCACCTCCAAAGGCCAGCATAGTCCTCACACCACGCAGAGCAGAGGGCCTTCCAGGGTGCCAACCAGTAAGCATCCAGACCAGAAGACAGTTGGCTAGACTCGATGCAACAATCATCCACACGAGCGCCCAGTAACCATAGGCAAGGGACGCCATCGCTATCGCCACGGCAACACCTGCCGCCTGGGAGACCACGTCGATTATTGCCAGGGATTTAAAGCGCATTTGACGGTTGAGTAGGGCCTGGTGTTGGACCGTCAGTCCACTGAAAATGAAAGTCCCTGCGAGGATGATGGTGACCCAAAAGAGTCGCTGCTCATTATAAAACCATGCGAGCAAGGGAGCAGAAGCTCCGACCACAACCATCAAGACACACGAAAGGCCCAGGTTAATCCAGAATAGTGTACTCACTTGGGCGTGGGTGATTTCGGAGCGCTGGACTGTGGCCATACTCAACCCGAGGTCTTTGAACAAGCTGACAAAGCCAACGAATACGGAAACCATGGCGATAAGGCCGAAATCCGCTGGTAGCAAAAGTCTAGCAAGAACCATCGTCGAGCCCATTCGGATGGCAAATAACGCAGACTGGCTGATTAGGGTAACTCCAACTCCCTTTAGCGACCTACTCTTCAAGTCTGCCAAAAGGTGCTCGGTTTGGAAATAGTCTCCAACAGTCTTAACCGGCCTAAGAAACAATAGGTTTCCTGTTTTCTGATCGCTTCCCATTCGACACCAGACCCACAAATTTAAAATGGGCCGAGATGTCAGTGGCCTAATTGCACAGCAATCAACGAATGTAACGTTCTAAGGTTTGCTCTAGCAGTGAACGCAGAGTCGGAATAACGCATTGTGCTTTCTTAGCGGTACTCCAGCTGACAATATTGGTCAGCCATTGATACTTTGCACGCAGTCTTGGCGACTCCAGTTGTCCACCCAGAGCATCTGCGATTGAGTGCAATTGTTCGAGAAGATCGGTTCTTTCAGGGTAAAAGAAAATGCTCCAGCGAGAAAGGAGCTTGAGGCAGGCCTTTCGCGTTCTGGGACTGTTCTCCATGGATATCAGATGCTGGATTTGTGAAAGAAGTGAAAAGAACACGGACTCCATTTTGCGGTCTGTCAGAGTGAGATCATGACTAATACCCAAATTACTCCTTCGACAGTAACAGCGTGCCTCCGGGATGAAGCGAATTTGTTGTGAATTCACAATCACCCTGGAGAAGTATTCCCCATCGTTGTCTCTATAAAGAGTTTCATCCCAAGCTCCGGCCATCTCAGTGAGCCTTCGACTGACCAACCAGGACTCAATAGCCATCCATAAGTTTCCATCTATCTTACGGAAAAGCCATTCAACGGGTTTCAGGTCTCCCCATAGCAGGTCCGGTTGGAATCGCGTCAATTCTTGCCGAGTGATGAACCGACCCCATGACCCCGAAAGCAAGATACGGGTGCTATGTCCAGGCTCAGCGAACTCCATTTGTCTTGCAATCTTTTCGGGAGCTAATAAATCGTCGGCATCCAGCCACTGAATATAGTCACCCTGAGCTAAGGACAATGCGTGATTACGTGCAGCACTGGCTCCTCGGTTGTTTTGTTTGATAACGAGCACCTTTGCCGAGGAATACGCCAAAGCGATATTAAAGGTCTGGTCCGTTGATCCATCATCAACGACAATAAGCTCTTTCCGTGGCCATGTCTGGGCAATTGCGGACTGAATTGCATTGCCGACCCATCGCTCAGAGTTGAATGCAGGAATGAGAATTGAGACGAGCTGTTTCATGCGGGCGTTCTCCTAGCGACGGAATCCTTGTTTGGTCCTCTGTCTTATCGAGTTTAGCCAAAACTCTGTAATTCAAAGTTCACTACCGGACACATTTTCGTTCGACGGCAAACTGCGGTTTTTTTTCTTGCTGACCGGCCAACCTGTCCTTTTTTTCGGGACATTCGGGTTCAAATCTGTCAGTGCATATTGCCAAAACCACACTGAATGGAGACTGACATGAGCGACAACAAAAAGAACGCTTACGGAGATTCATGCAAAAACTAATCTATACACTTTGTCCATGAAAGTATATCGGTCACGTAAAAAACGTATCGAAAGGGAGAGGACGGAAAGAAAAATGATGGTAATGAGAAATATTGAGATTGTCTCGTACCCTAGCCCCCATCTTCGTCGTGACAGCAAAAAAACCAACCCCTGAAGAAAAACAATCTGCATTATATAACATACCAATGTATACTGACCTAGTAAAATGATTAACTGGTTTAAATGTGTTTGTAAATTACTGCTTCTTCCTAGATCATAAAAAAGCTTCAAAATGATAATAATGCCCATTGAGTAGGCTATGATATATTTATCCAAATACCCCATCAGACTAACACATATAGCAATCAATGGCACAATAATCCACGTTCTTGTGAGAAAGAAAGGGTATTTGAGGCTATTTGACATCATGCCAACTGACAAACCTATTAACCCGATAATTATCAGATTTACATTGACAGAAGGTGTAGCAAGTAGAGCAAGAAAGAATACTAGTAAAAAGAGGACTGCATAAGCATATAAGTATAGACAAGAGAATAGAAGAAATATCGGGGATAACGCAAGGAGGTAAGATATAGGCAGTAATACTTGAAAGGATGCACGATAGGGTGTGCCATAAATATATATATCTACAAAATCATGAACGTAGCGAGATAACCCGAGGGCTTTATTGGGATTACCAACTTCAGTTATATTGATGATAATATTTAGGAATGTAAACAACAATAGAAGCTTACCACCGCGTGTTATCAACCTTCTAGAAGTTGTGTGCTTATCAATGTTGAAACGATGTTCATAGTATACTGCTATTATATATCCCGAAATGAAGACAAATGAGCCAGTGATAAACCGGACATATGTGAATGTGGTATCACTGGCTGTAGTGAAATAATTCATGATATGGTAAATAACCATGATGATGACTAAAATACCCTTTACGAAGTCAAGGATTAAGTCTCTGTCGGCGATTTGAGTGCAGCTCATCTGTCTGTGATCGAAAATGTCATGTGATCCAAGAAGAAAGAAATAGTGGATTCCAGAGTGAAAGGATGATTCATTCCCGAGAATTATTAATTGACAACTTGACCTGTCAGATTGGCCCAAGGCGGGAGCCCTCTCTCCAGCCACTGTTTCGCTAGCGAAGACGCTGCGGCCCTGACTCCTTCTGCATTCCAATGGCCGTCCAGCGTAAAATAACACGCTACCTGGGCATGTCGTTCTCGTAACCCAGGTCTGGGATCGAGTCCTACAATGTTATTCTTCTTGCAGAAGGCAGAAATCTCTCGGAGTTGCTGGTCCAAGTCGAGTTGCTCATCCGTAAGATTCTTGGCAAGGAGAGTCTGGCGATACTGGGCAGAGTCAATCTCCAGCTTCAGAGGTACTGGAATCAGAGCCATTGCCACACCGTCCGCTGCGGTTGCATCTCTTAATTGCTGGAGGTAAGAGAAGCTCTTTGCCCATTCTTTGGTAACGTTGTCTCGGTAGGATGTCAGGTAAAGCTGCATTTGGGTATCGTTTTCAAGGCCGCCTGGATTTCTCGAGAGGGTAATGCGACCTACCAGATCGCTATAATAGAAGAAGTTGCGCAGCAAAACGTAGAACTCACTGTTCCAAGAGAGCCACTTTCTGAGTCTTCTGACAGAAAGACCCCCGCCCTTCTTTGGTTCCTCACCATCCTTGTATCGAGCAAGGATTTCACCATCTTCAATCAAGTACCGTACATGATCGTTGTCGCACTCATAGTCATCGGGCGACAACGCAACGACGGCGGCGTTCGGAGAAAAGATGGGCGCCCATCGCCGATATGCCTGCAGGTAATTAAATGGAGAGTACCCGCCGGCTGCGGCGTTGATCACTTCGAATGTTACTGGAGTCTTCTGGGACACGGCGACTTCCTGCAAGGCACGCTCCAGTTGCCGGGAAAGGCTTTCTTCAATCTGGAGCCCGTGGCTGACTGCAAATGAATCCCCAAGGAGGAGTACCCTGAAAATGCCAGCGGTCTTGGGTCCGTATTCTCGATCGCGAAGCCCGATACTGTTGATCTTATATAAGCCGTTGTATTCTTTCCCCTTTTCATTAGTAGTGGCGTTTGGTTTGAAGATGAAGCCGACGATGGGGTCCGTCTCGAAAATATTCATCTTCGAATCCACGTTTTGTGGAAGCAGGATTCTCGTGAACATCTCACCCCATAAAAGAGCCAACGGGGATACCAGGATGAACAGCACAAGCTGCGGGAACCACTTGGGTGAAGAACATTTTCGAAACATCGTCTTTAGAATTGAAAATAGATAAAAGGAGTGAGTGTTCCGAGCGAAGCGATGGAGGCGGATAAGATGCCAACGAGCATGGCTTGAACAATGGCATAACGAAAAGGCACATAATTCTTACTGCCCGTAAGCCACGTTTCAGTGCCATGCCTTGTTTGAATCACGTCGAGCGCAATCAGCATGGCCCCGGCGAAAAGAATCGATGGGGGAAAATCGCTTAAATGCTCAAGACGGAAAAGACCTTGATAATACACCAGTGCGCTGTCTAATCCCGGGGATCTGAAAAGAACCCATGCGAGCGTAACAAAATGAAATGTCACAAAGATCTTCACAAGCTGAATGAACCATCCCAAGATGGTTGCCGGCCACGCAAGGTCGAGTTTCGCTCCTCTAAGAGTAATCCGGTGCCCTGCCAGACAGAGTCCGTGGAGCAGTCCCCAGAGCACAAAGTTCCAGGCCGCTCCATGCCAAAGGCCGCAGAGTGACATGGTGATCATAAGGTTTGTGTATGTCCGCACGTTGCCGTGCCGATTTCCTCCCAGCGGAATGTACAGATAGTCCCTCAACCAGGATGATAGCGAAATGTGCCAGCGGCGCCAGAACTCCATGATGCTTCTGCTGAGATAAGGAGAGTTGAAATTCTCCATGGTCTCAAATCCGAGGATACGCGAGATACCGCGGGAGATGTCGGTATATCCCGAAAAGTCACCATAAATCTGGAAGCTGTAGCCATAGACACCGGCCCACAATTGCCCGCATGACATCGCCTCGGGTGCATCAAAGATCTGACTGACAATGGGGGACAGAGTGTCGGCGATCGCGACCTTTTTGAAGTAACCGACTAGAACGAGATTCAGCCCCGAAATAATTTTCTCCCGTGTTATCTGACGAGGGGAAGATATCTGTGGCAAGAGGTTTGAAGCACGATCGATAGGGCCGGCCAGCAACTGAGGAAAGAAGGACAAGAACAGGGCGTAGTCCACAAAATTGCCTGTGGGCGTGATTTTCCGCCGGTAGACATCGATTGTGTAAGTCAAGGTCTTGAAGGTGTAGAAACTGATGCCAATGGGAAGGACAATCTGCAGCAGAGGCATGTGAGACTCAAACCCGATGGTCCTCAAGACACCAGCAGTTGACTCTAAGAAGAAATTGAAATATTTGAAAAACCCTAAGATACTCAAATTGACAGTGACGCTTATTAGCAGGAGCAACTTTCTGCGCCCTTGCCCCTCCAATGATTGCAGCCTTTGCGCTATCCAAAAGTCCACAACGGTTGATGTGAGAAGCAGGAACGCGAAGCGCCAGTCCCAATATCCGTAGAATACGTAGCTCGCAGCGAGAAGAAAATCGTTCTGACCACGTAGACGCAAACGGGGGTATATCAGCAATACGGTAGTTAGAAAACCAAGGAAAATGAGCGAATTGAAATACATCGACTATGACCCTGTGAGCTTTTTAATCAGGTATTCAAGATTTCGAGTTGATACATTCCTTGAGATGAACGTGGAGTCTATCGCATGCTTCCGCTACCGGCAAAAGCAAGGCACCGGAACGAACAGCGTATTGCACCACCTTGCCAAAAAATTCTGGCGTTATACCATACGGTGAAGGGGTATCGGTGACATCATGTGTTGCAAAGATCAGCCACCCTCGGCATGAACTATTTCGATCGATCAGTCGTTCGACCTCATCGATGTTCACGTTGTTTCTAGTATCGAGAAAGTATCCTTTGAGGAGATTCAGATCCACCATCCCCGTATTGAGTGTCTGTCCCCCACCCCTACAACAAACAAAATACTTTTCTAACCGTCGCTTAATGAAGGGTTTGGGTTCGCTCTTGGGATATGAAAACGTTCTGAATCTCATCCCGGGCAGTATTCTCCCGAGAGCTTGCTTGTTCGCTTCAACGGAAACTATGAACTCGTCTGCAGATGTCTCCCAGGTATCCAGGTGGCCAAAGGTGTGGCAGCCCAGTTCGTGGCCCTCCTTAACTGCCCGTAAAAGATCTTCTGTAGATGCGATATCTCCTACTTCCGTCTGTAAATCCAGCAGTCCCAGAGAGACAAAAAAAGTTCCTCTCGCGTTATGCGATTTAAGGATATCCCCTCCTGTCGTGAACGCTGTTCTAGGGGCGTCATCGAAGGTGAAGGAAACGATGGGAACGGATGTCTCGATTACCCCTATCCTGCGATACAGGCGGTATGCGAGAGTCCGTTGGTATTTCCCAGTGATTCGTGAAATCAGGTTTTCTAGGAATGTCATGCTATTCTCGAATGCAACCGACAAGGCGTAGGCTTCGAAAAAGAGGCTGCAGAGCCTGTAGCACGTGAGCAGTGATAGATGGGGGAGTAAAAAGTATCAATTCTGATCCGCAACCCCCTGCCGATTATGAAAGCAAACATCAATAGAGCCAAGCAATAAAAGGATCCACATGTTATTGATTCCATAGAACGATGCTTCAGTGTAGTTGTAGAGAGCAGCGCATACGATGAAGCACAATCTTAGAAGAGCTGACGGGTAGTCCAAATATAAATGATTTCGCACTTTGAGCAACCCTGTGACCATGATTCCAATAATAAAGGCTACGCCAATGAACCCAAGGTTTAGATATTGTTCTAAATACCCATTGTGAGCCTGGATAATGGTGGCTCCGACTCTTCCCCAAAGTATCTCGAGCCGATGCCCACCCCAAAAGCTCATGAATCCCGTTCCCACAAGGGGATTGGTGACCATGCCTTTAAGCATCTGCCATATCGGAACTCTCGATGTCAGATCCGTATCACGTCCCAACAACCCGATGACAAAGCCCTTTACATCGATGAGCCAATTGAGAAACAAAAATAACGATACTATTATTATTCCAAAGTATATTATTCTAGTTGGTTCATGAACTATTGCTTTTAGGCGTCCCGTGTAGAAGAGACCTACGGCAACTACAGAACAGGCTGTGGAGGTGGCGCTTTGAGCCATGTGCAGAAGATAGGCAAGCATCAGCAAAAAGACAATATCAATGATGTTATCCCTGTTACCAAATGCAAGACGCTCTTTACGATTCAGAAAGAAATTCCAGGAAAAATAGATTCCAGAAACTAGGCAAAGTTGGCCCAGGCCATTTTTCTGGTGTGCAACCCCAGTGAACATTGGCTGACCTTGCCAGTATGATCTCCCAAGATCGGGATAATACCTGATGAAAAGGATCGACAACGGCAGCAGGAGGAAGGCAAGACGCCTCAAGAGGACCCCTACCGCCTCATAGGGGCGATCCTCGGTGAGGATCACCAGGGCCATGATCGGGTTCCCCAGTTCCTTGATCCACCGTTTGAAGGAGACAAACGCAATGTCGCTCCACACAATGCTGACACCGCAATAGAGGAAATACACCCATATTAACTTATTCCTTAAGAGTACTAAATGCCAATCGATGTTCCTTCTAGATAAAACACCAACAGCCGCTACAATAAGTGAAAAAAAAACGACTGCATCAACAGAACTCCCCTCTGTATAGGCGTCTGCCGATTGCAGGGGAGTACCTAGATTTAGCCAGGAAGAGACATAGCGGGACCCGGCTAAAAACATCCACGTCAAAGGGACCCATAGCGCATTGGAAGGACCATCGCATTTGGCAAGGTCCTTCCTAAAGAGATAGAGGATGGTGAGGATGCACAGAGCTGCCGCAAGCCGAGAGAGCATACTTTGCTTTGCCCATCATATCTTGCGATTTAGGAAGCTGGCTTCCCAAATATCACTGACTAATATGCATATTCCTCGGTGGCTCAATAGCACTCGTTACAGCTTCCCTGAGGGGATGCGGGTAGGCGTAGTGTGTATACCCTGGTTTTTGGTTTGACCCACTGTTGATGAAATCCAGACTTCCGTCAGAGTGTGTTGGCTTATCCCCCGTAGTCTTGATATGGTTTGGAGACAGGCAGGCGGTATTCAAACTTATGATTCTATTGTTGTTGCATGGACCATTCATGGCACAAGATGGATCGGATCCATTGTTCCATCCATAAAGAGGAAGAGATGGCTGATTTCCAACCGGGCCCGGGCCGCGTCCGATCTGATCAAGGCAAGGCCAACCAGTTTCCCCTGGAGCATTGCCATCCCATGAACTGGTCCCGTCGCAAGCCCCGAACGGCAGACTGGTATTAGCGCCACAGCTTCTCTGATTGTCAACATGAATCGTACTGAAATAGCCAGCAAAGGTATTGTTGTAAATGATCCCACTTCCACCCCTGATATGTATAGCCCTTGTCCAATTTGGGTCTGTGGAATTAAAGGTATTGTTATATACTTCCGACCAGATATTACCTCCTCGGTCTTGTCCTCGTGCTGCATGGGATTGATAATATGTATTAGTAACCTTATTGTACCGAAAAACCATCTTTCCTCCGTAATACATATCATTTACAGAGCTTACATAAGACCCCACTGGAAAATTCCAGGTGCAGTCCTCAACGTAGATGGCTTCGTCGTTTCCGAAAGTGAGCGGCTGGGACCAGGAGTAGTAGCCCAAGCCATTGGGAGGGGGCCACCCATCGGAACTAACATATCCAGCCACTACGACACCTAAATATCCGGCACCGTCAAAGATACAGTTATCGATCAATCCCCAGTTTATGCCGCTTATATAGAACGCATAAATGCCATTGGGTTTGCTGAAATTAAAGCGGATATGGTCTATCCTCCAGCCCTTTACTCCAGTTGAGGACGCTTCCGAGTTTAGCTTGAACACTTTTTGACTATTACCTATTCCCTGTATGGTCATTCCCGAGATTCTAAAAGATGACTTTTTATTATTAACGACTGAAAATGCCATTGTTGAATCAGCTGTAATTACGGTTTTGTCAATACCGGCACCGACCAGACTGATATTCTTGTTACTCCAGCTTACATAGGACACCCATGTACAAGAGCCCGCAGGAATGACCACCAAATCCCCATCGCTTGCCGCATCCACCTGCTGCTGGACATCGGTCTGCGAGCAGCTTGTCGCGGTAAAAGTTGCAGCCTTTACATTAGATATCGACGGAATAAAAGTAACCAGTAAGAGAGGAGCATAAATCAATATTCTTTTCATCATCTTTAAACCTCCGAAAAATATGGCAAGCTAATGGGCCTTGGTCCCCTAAAAGACTCGATGTTGCTAGCGCATACCCAGGACCACCTCACAGACCAGCACGGACAGGGGACTGGCCGGATCTTTCGTATTGACCGTGCCCATTAGTCAGGAGTTGGGATCCGCCTGCGAGTTCGAGACCGTTACCGTTGTCATTTCAGAGAGATTGTGTATGCAAAAGAACGGCCAAATGTGCAAGCTGGTCTAGAAAGTATTGAATGTTCGGGTCAGAAGATGACAACAGAGGCTGAACTGGAGGCCCAGATGACTATGCAGGCTCCAGCAGCTTTCTCTCGATTAGTTCGCTGGTCAAGATGCGATGAATTTCCAATGTGTAATTCCGATGGCCGTTGATGTGACCGTTGACCATTTTTTCAAGAAAGGAGCCACACAGGTAGGGACGTCTCAGTGTCCGCGAGTCTAGTAGAATATCTTTCAGGTAGCGAGATAGCTTATCACGGTACCATACGCGAAAATGATAAAATTTTTGTCTTCCGAGAAACAGCTTTTCGAGATGAAATGGGGACACGACGGAATCAACTTGTGCCAACCATTGAGGCATGCCGTAATCGTATGCATATTCGGCGCGAATCACAAATTCTTCATAAAGAAGCCTGGCCTTATGGAGAGTGGCAAGCCCTTGGTACATGAGTCCGCGATCAGTCGGTATCATGGCCAATTCAGGATTCCCTTCCTTTATCAGTCGCAACGAAGGATCCTTACTCGAGATAACCTCTCTGGGAGCCTGATACATCAACGAGACTAGATCAGTATCGAGGTAAGGAGAGCGAAGTGTGAGTTGCGATTGTTCAAGCGAGAGCCGTGCATAGTGATGCCATGGAACCTGCTTGAATAAAATAAACGATAGGATGTGATCAGCGGACTCAGAGCGATATGTGGCGGCGGCAGCTCTGACGAGCTGCGCAAAGTCAGGCTCGCATAGGTCCGGGTGATGAAAACCGGGCCTGAATGCAATATTCCCTCTGATGACTTCGGAGCCATAATTGCCAGTCAGTCGAACGGGTGCAATCTGCGCGGCAAGTCTGTTCACGTAGAGCTCAACCGCACCACTGACATCCATTGTCCCATCCGAAATGAAAACGGCTTTCTCTGCCAGGCTTGGGAATTGGCTGAAAAAGTCAGGCTCTACAACAATCGTCCTGTGGTTCTGTTGACAAAGTGCGGCTATCTTACGCCCAATTTTGACATCGGCACACTCACGATACGTGCCACCGAATGTATAACATGGTAATTCTCCCGCAAGCGGATTTGCCCAAGCCATAATCATGCGCCCATCCAAACCGCCGGTGATTGACATGCCCACTCGCCTGCTGCCGTTGAGATATCGCGGAATAATCCGAGCAAAGGTCGCACGTAACTTATCGTAATGTTCCTCGTCATTTAGTAACGATTGATCCTCCCAGAGTGTACAATCAAAAAACGCCCTCTTCGTTGGGCGCTGCTTGCCGCGGTACACCCATAAAGATCCTCCCGGGCTCAGTGAAATTCCCTCAAAGAGCGTCCTGTTCTGCAGCACGCAACCGCAGGAAAACGTCTCCGCAAGACTGGTCATATTCAATCTGCGCAATTGCGGTAGGATTTTTAAAAGCGACTTCGCCTCGGAAGAAAAATAGAAACCTTCTCTGTTTTCGTGATAATAGATTCGGCCAAGCCCGTATCTATCATTGAACAAAGCCGTCTTCTGTTCGCGAAGATCAATCAGCACACCACTGAACCAACCGTTGAGCTTCTCAAGAAACTTGATTCCGAGCTCCTCGTAAAGATGTACCAGATAACCGGCATTATCCGCGCTGAAGTCGTGCCCCCTGGTTCTAAGAAGCTGGATATCAGACCGGTCCGAAAACTCTTCACCTGAAAAAATCAAACAGATATCTTTTGTCTCGTTCCACACCGGCATACAGTCGGCAAATGAATCCTTGTGGCAAACCCATCCCACCCAGAGTCCGATCGGTTCGATCGAGTAGGTTCCAGATGCATAGAATGGTTCGTGCATCATGCACTTCACCATTTCTTCAACAAGCGAGGTGTTCTTTCCCGAGGAACCGTAACCCATGATTCCCACAATTCCTGGCATGTGACTTCCTCAGAGAGATTTGATTACTTTATCGAGAATCTTAAAAGGAAGGGTCTAACGCTGGATTCACTACCGGACACATTTTAACCAGCCCTCGCAGGCGTGAAGGCGACCGGTATGGTGAGAGCTTCATTCAGTAAATGGTCGAGGAGCCGGAGTCCAAGTTGGAAGAGGCTGAGATCACACCGGTGGGTGCGGTGGATAACCGTGTTCAGACCAGTCTCCATGGCATATACCCCAAGATATACCATCCAGTATGTCGCCAGGCAGGTGGCGATCATCAACCGAGACAGACGGTTCGGATCTGAAAGGTGGCTCTTGTGCAGATGAAATCCGCGGCTCTTCTGGTCCGAGAAGAATGTCTCGATTTTGAACCGCTTGCGGTAGTACCCGCAGGCTTCTTCCGCCGAGCCCAGATTCGTAACCAGATGGATGGGCTCCTTGCAGTCGCTCCTCCACCACGTGAGAGCGAGAATGGGTCCGTACTCGCGCCGAGTGAACAACGCATTGGGTATCTCGAAGAGATCTCCGGGACTGACATGAGCG
>Ga0255347_1002124_pt1 | contig 29099 bp, 22 predicted proteins | sample wastewater_treat_2_FD_192479 | JGI IMG/M metagenome (GOLD analysis project Ga0255347, IMG submission 192479) | Wastewater microbial communities from Lulu Island WWTP, Vancouver, Canada - plant24 | ecosystem: Engineered > WWTP > Wastewater > Unclassified | place: Canada: Vancouver, British... | reverse complement strand
GCAATAAATAATAGTCCCGGTGTATAAGGATCTTGTTCCAACGATTTCCACTCTATCCCCGATGGTAATCCCGAAGAGAACGACTGCCAATGAATTCCATCATCATAAGAGATAAACACCGAATCGCCGCATGTAATGACTAACTCGTTGGAAGTGCTTTTTAATGCATGAATTGAAGATGATGATCCAGGATATGTTCTTATAGAATAATTGAAAGAGCTATCATTGACATTCGCACAATAAATTAGTTGATGGAGATTATTAAAAGCAAAAAGTATGCTATCATACAACAGCAAAGTAGGTATCACATTATTAGAAGAGTAAATTAAATTGGCAGAAGAATCAATTGTTGAATAACGATAAATTCCTGCTGATGCAGAAATAAAAACAAGTGTTGAATCAGTATTCGAGAAAGCGATATCATCAAAGTGATTCTCCGATGCCAACAACTGACTTTCTTGAAAGTTTGTAAGGTTCATTGATTTTCCCGTTGATGAATAAAAGAGTATAGGGTTTTTGCTATTCGAAAATTTGCAGGAAGAACTAAAAGGAGGGTTCCGGATATTTTTAAACTCAACATTAGTGAAAATAATTTCTCCTTGATTCGGAGTAATGCATGACAACATAAAGTGTGAGTTATTCGAAACATTTCCGCTATAGCAATTGAAATATCCGGACGAGAAAATGGAGCTTGTAAATGAAGAACCTGAATTGCAGCTAGTGTAAATTCCTCCGTCGGTAGCAATTCTTAAAGTATCATTACTAGAATAAACTATTTTGTGAAGTCCACTTGGGATGATTGATTTGTAGAAAGTTTTTTGTGTAAAGGAATGTCCGGTGTCGGATGATAGAAAAATATTATGAGCGCCCGTAATAATGGTAGATGAGGTAGCTCCGCAAGCTATAGAAAGTGCATAGTTCCCTTGATTGGATAGCAGGGAGTCGTTGAAAGAAGATAATAGATTAGGAGATAAATCAGACTTCATAGTTTGAAATGAATTTCCCTGATCGTTCGAGCGAAAAACTGTTCCGTTATTAGCGGCGAAGAAAAGATAAACTAAATTGCTATCGCTATCACTAAGAGCTATTCGTCCTCCATAACCAAAGTTATTGTTAAATGCGATTCCGGAATTATTAACGTTCCAGCTAGTACCGTCATTATAAGAAACAAATAAATCGGAGAAGCTAGTTGCATAAACCGCATGTGAATTGGAGCCTAAATTTCTTTTTAGATCAGTAAATGCAATTCCGTTAGTATTTGAAATTTGAGAAAAAGTAACTCCGCCGTTAACAGATCTAAATATTCCGATAGATGTTGCGACTAAAAGGATTAATCGATTGGAAGGAGAGATATCAATGGATGTAACTATACAATCGGGTAACGTAAGTTTTACAAAAGACTCACCGCCATTAAATGATTTCCATAAGCCTTTTCCATTAATCCAGTTGCTTGGATCTCCTGTTCCGAGGTATATTATTCTATCGTTCAGCGGATCAACGGCTACTGTTGAAAGAAGAGTTTCTGATATTAAGTTACTGCCTTTGCACAATGTAAAATTATTTGCTGCATCGCTGCTGACAAACAATCCTGCTTCAGGACTAACAGCCCACCATTTATTTTTTTTGATCGGATGATTGTATAGATCAACAAATCGGGTTTGACCATTTACCATCGATCCATTCTCAACAAATCGGGCATTTGTATCGATGGGAGTCCATAAGGATTGTGCATTCAATTGCATGCAACATAACAAGGCACAACAAATACTATAAAGTATTTTTGACATAACAAGGAGATTTGAAAATTTGAATTTGAAAAAGGAGTTGAATTACAATGATAAAAGAAATTCAGCTTCTAAAAATTCAATTCAATTCTGTTAGATTAGTACGTTAACAGTACAATATTGTAAATCAGTAATTAGGAAAAGTCGATCAAGAAAAAATAAACGACTACAAATGATTACTCCGTAAATTTCTTATTCGACATGTAAACGATATAGCGATCCCGAATAAAAACAGCCATATCATAATCAGACATCATTTTTAAAGTTTCATCATCGAGGTGTAAATAATCGATAAAGTCATCAAATTGACTTTCCGGCATTCTGATTAAATCAGAAGATGCATAAATCGATATAAGGTCGCGAATAATTCTTCGTCTGTTATCATTGTTGATTAATTCAGCAAGTGCGCGTTTACTTCTTTCCTTTCTGTTGAAAGCTTGATAAAGTGCAGTGATAGGGCTTTGCCACGCTTCAACACCAGTAAGTTTATAATCCTTCTTCTGATAACCTAGTTTTTTGATATCCTCATCAATTTGTTTTAGTTCCTTCTGGCGTTTTACGGTAACCTCATTTAAATTGTAACTTAAACGATGTAATTTTATGATAGGATGAAATTCCGTTCCTGCAGAATCTTTAAAACATATTTTCTTTCTTGCATAACCGGTAGCTGAGATTACCAGTGTGTCATTTGCATCAATTTGAACTTGAAAAGAATTGTCAGATTCGCCAAAGATCCCTACTTGAGAACGTTGGTTAATAATCATTATTTGCTGTAACGATATTTGAGGATATTGCTCATCAATTACTTTCCCATAAATAAAAATTCGCTGTGCTTGAGATAGCAGCGATAGTGAAAGAAATAAACAAAGTAGGAGATGTTTTTTCAAGCAGTGATTAATGGTCCGGCAAAATTAACGTATTTACGGCTTCGGTATTGTAAAGATTTAGTTAATGTGTCGGTGAAAAGGATGAATAAAGAGGGGAGCCAAGGGGATTCTGCCTAAATACTGAAGATTATCATGCTAATCGATGAGAGTCACTGAAAACAAAAAATGAGTAAATTCGCAGAAATACAAGCCCTATGAATAAGTCTCTCTACAACAAAGACGTATTATTAGAATTAACCTCACGTGTTGCATCACTAAGTCCGGTGTCAGAACGATTATGGGGAAAAATGAATGTAGCTCAAATGTTAGCACATTGCATTGTCGGAATGGACGTAGCGATGGGTCGTATTCATATTAAGCGTGGTATTTTGGGATATACGATAGGACCATTGATGAAAAAGAAATTTTACGATAACAGTGAGTTTTCAAAGAATAGTCCAACCGCATCGGAATTTATTATTATTGATGAGCGCGATTTTAACCAAGAAAAGCAACTCTTAATTGACAAAATTACCGAGTTTTCGAAAGGTGGTCCGGAGAAATGTACAACTGATGCACATGCTTTTTTCGGAAAGCTTACTGCCGAACAGTGGGGAGTTGGCATGTATAAACATGTCGATCATCACCTTCGACAGTTTGGAGTTTAGAGCGCAGAAATAAATATTTCAAATTTTTCGATAATTTTCTTAACTTAGTAGTCCAAAACAAATCCAATGAAAAAAGTACTCTTGTTAGTGCTCAGCATTTTTATGCAATTTAATTTGTCGGTTGCGCAGAAATTTATTCATCGCACCACTGATAAACCGCTAACATTTCTTGAAATTCAAAAGCAATTTGACGATTGGAAGAGTAATACAGACATTAAAAAAGTAAAGGGATGGAAATCGTTTAAACGATTTGAGATGGAGATGCAGTATCATACTGATGGAAGAGGAAATCCCGGAGATCCAAAAACGTATATTCAAGCAATGTCGGATGCGGCAGCGCAAAAGAAAATAGAGAACAATTCGAGATTTCAATCGTCGGCTTGGTTGCCTGTTGGTCCTTATGTTATTCCCAATAATCTCACAGGATATATGGAGAACGGAATTGGTCGTATAAACTGTATAGCATTTCATCCTACTGATCCGTCTACTTATTTTGTTGGAGTTGCACAAGGAGGTGTATGGAAGACGAGTAACAATGGACAAACATGGACGCCATTAACAGACAATCTACCAATAACCAGAATTAGTGATATTGAAATTGATCCAACAAATCCCGATGTAATGTATATCTCGGTTTGTGATTTTGAATACATCGGGTTCGGGTTATTTTTAAATGGAAGAAAGAGAAATACACACTATGGATTAGGAGTATATAAAACAACAGATGGAGGTCTGACATGGAATCCAACGGGGTTAAGTTTTCTGTTAACTAACGGAGATGCATCACTGATAAGAAAAGTGATTGTTAATCCGACGACGCCAAATAAACTAGTCGCATGTGGAGTAAGTGGATTATACACGAGTAACGACGGAGGTAACAATTGGACGAAGCGATTAGACTCATTGTTTTGGGATATGAAAAAAGATCCGTCAAATGCTAATATTTTATATGCTGCAACAGGCTGGGTTTATAACTCAAATACAGGAAGTGCAGGAATTTATAAATCGACTGATTTCGGAGTAACATGGACGATGTTAAATACTGGTTTCCCAGCTACTGGTGTAATACAAAGAGTAAAGTTAGGGATAGCACCCTCTGATCCGAATTACATCTATGCAATTACTGTTGATGTTAGTAGCGGTATGGAAGGAATGTATCGATCGACAGATGCTGGGGTAACATGGAATACAGTTGGCCCTGGATTGAATTTATTGGCGTATGGCGATGGAACTAGTGGTGGTGGACAAGGCACATATGATTTAGGATTTTGCATCAACCAAAGTGATAAGAATCGATTATATGTTGGAGGAATAAATATTTGGGTGAGTGATGATGGAGCAACATCATTTAATCCTGCGAGTGATTGGACCACTGCTTACGGACCTACATTGCATGGCGATATTCATTTCATCGAACAACAACCATTAACAGGAAATTTATTCGTTTGCAATGACGGAGGAATCTATCGTACCAACTTTATTCAAGGGCAATCGTGGAATGATGCGAACAGTGGAATTCCGTGGCCTACACAATGGACGAATTTAGGCAATGGGCTAGGAGTGACTTCTTTTTATAGAGTAAGCAGCTCTAAGAATATTGCAGGAAGATTAATGGCAGGAGCGCAAGACAATGCATCTCTTTATTATGACGGAGTAAGTTGGAGTACCATATTTGGAGGAGATGGAATGGATAACTATTTGAACCCTGATAACGATCAAGAAGTTGTAGGCGGTAGTCAGTATGGAAGTTTTTACTACTCTAACGATAACGGATTAACGAACTTCGGAATTTATCCGAATGTAAACGGAGAAATAGGAGAATGGACAACTCCAATTATTGCAGACTATACAAATCCGGGAACGTTATATGTAGGATTTCAGAATGTAGTAAAATCGATTGACAATGGAAATACATGGAATAGCATATCTAATTTTACAACCACATCAGGCATATCAATAGAATTATCGGCAATAGCTGTAGGTGTTTCTAATCCTAATGTGTTAGTTGCGGCTAGGCGTGTCCGTTATGAATATAGTGAGCCAGGAGCTTTATTTGTTACCACCAATGGAGGAACAACTTGGAATGACAGAACAGCGGGAATTCCCGACTCATTGTATTATACGAGTGTTGAAGTAAATCGCCAAAATGCGAATGTAATTTATGTAACGATGGCAGGATTTTCGGCAGGGAATAAAGTATTCATGAGCAGTAACAGTGGAGTAACATGGCAAAACATTAGTTATAACTTACCCAATATTCCAGTAAACTGTGTGAAAAATATTCCAGGTACCAATAAATTGATGGCTGCTACCGATATTGGAGTATACACATTAGATGCAGGAGCCACTACATGGGTGATGTACAATTTAGGATTGCCGAATGTTATTGTTAGTGATATTGAATTTAATCAAGTGCTCAACAAAGTATATGTATCTACATTTGGAAGAGGAATTTGGGCAACAGATTTAGACGTTGTAGCATCGATAAAAGAAAATAAAGTTGAGATAGCAGCAGAATTATATCCGACACTAAACAAAGGCACGTTTACGATCGATTTAAAAGGCGAGAAAGCTAAATTAGATATTGTAGATATTTGCGGAAGGAATGTATATTCAGGTACATTATCAGGGCATGAAAAGCATGACATTTCGTTAGTGCTTTCATCCGGTAAATACTTTGCAAAACTCACTTCTGAAAATGGTAGTGGGGTAAAAGCATTCGTTGTGCAATAAGCCAAATTAGGCGTTGAAACATGTAAAATGCCGTTAAAATTGAAGAATGAGGATTTAATATTTTAGTAAATCTAGAGATTTTATTCAGGGTTTATCTGTCGTTTGTGAATTTAAACATTTGAAATACAGTCAATTGAAGAAATAATTGATTATGTTTTATGTCAAGGTTTTAAAGAATGCAATGTTCATAGAAATCCCGAAAAGTGACCTCGAATTTCAAATAATCTTCCGAAATTTGCCTTAACTATTGAATTATTAACAATCAAACAATACACATGAAAAAACTACTACTAGGAATTTGTCTTTTGACAGTTTCTCAATTCGGTTACTCTCAAGGAGGCCGAGTAGCGAAAGGTCCGGGAAAGAACCACAACTTTGCTCCAGCAGCGACTAAGGTAATTTCTCCGATTTCAACGCAAGCTGCATTTTGGACTGACGATTTCTCTAATGCTTCTAATTGGGTGATTTCGAACCAAACAGGAAACAGTGATGACTGGGTTATTGGTACAGGAATTCCTTCTGGATCATTTGCTATTCCGGGAATCACATCAACAACAGCAGCAAACGGATTTGCGTTATTTGATTCTGACTTACTTTGTTCAGGAGATCAAATTGCAGATTTAACTACTGCTAGCTCTATTGATTGTTCAGGTGAGACAGTTGTAAATTTAAGTTGGGAGCAAATGTATCGTCGTTTTGATGACAGTACAATTGTTTTCGTAAGTACTGATAATGTTAACTGGACAGGTTTCAGCATTAACGCTGCTTACACAAACAACGTAATGTCAGCTACAAACCCTGAAGTTGTAACTGTTGATATTTCTTCAGTAGCTGCAGGTCAATCTACAGTATGGATTCGTTTTGAATTCTTCAGCCCGTCAACATTTGTTGGTCCAGGTGGAGCTCCAGGATGTGGATATGCTTGGATGATTGATGATGTTGCTTTAACTGGTGGTGCAATTGTTTACACAAATGACGATTGCCAAGGTGCAACTGATATCAATTCAGTATTCGGTGGTGCAGTAGGAACTACTAACAACATCGGACCATTCGATAACACAACTGCTACATCATCAGGAGATCCTTCAACAGGATGGGAATGTTTTGGCGAGCCTGATGGATCAGGTACTGCTCCTGAATTAAATAATACATTATGGTTCACATTCACAGGTGACGGAAGCAACTACTTCGTAGAAAGCGGTAACTGTGCAGGTGTAACTAACTACATCAGCGATGGTGATACTCAATTTGCTCTTTACACTGGAGCTTGCGGTTCATTAACTCCGGTTAAATGTAACGAAGATGGTCCTAATGCAACTGCAACAACTTACCCTGCAGGATTCTCATTCTCTACAACTGTTGGTACTCAATATTACTTAATGGTTGACGGTTTCAGTTTCCAAGGAGCTGTTGCAACTGGTGAATTCTGTTTAAAAGTAACTAAGCAAACTACTGTTGGTTGTGCTGATCCTTCAATCACTGTTGGAACTGTAGCTGCTAACGTAACTGACCTTTGCTTCGGTGATACATTATTTGTAACTGCTACAGGTGCTGTAACTCCAAACACAGGTGATTATTTCGGAATTAGCTGGATCATTTCATCTGCTGACATTTCTGCTTCAACAGATCCATTAAATGACCCTGCATTATTAGCAACTTATACTTTCACAAGTCCTGCTCCTGCAGTTTCTACTCGTCAGTTTGTTAACGACGGAACTGTTGCTTTCTTAGCTCCTGGTGCTACTTATTTCTGGACTCCAATCGTATTCGGTAATGCATCTGCTGCTGCTGCTCCTCAATTCTTAAGCGATCTTACATTAGATAACGCTTGTATCGTATTAGGACCATCATTACAAGTTAACGTACTTGTTGACGGAGATCCTTTATGTTCAGGAGTTGGTATCAACGAAACTGCTGCTAGCGCTTACGGAATTTCTTCTGTATTCCCAGTTCCTGCAAAAGATAACGTGAACTTCACAATCAATGCAAAAGAAAATGCTGCTGTAACTATCTCTATTAAAAATAACTTAGGTCAAGAAATCGCTTCTCGTCAAGTTGTTGTTAACAAAGGAAAGAATGATTTATCATTCGATCTTATAGGTAATGCTGCAGGTTTCTATTTCATCAATGTATCTGGTGATAAAGGAAACTATAACGTGAAATTCGTTAAGCAATAATATTTTCCTTTTTAGGTAAGAAAATGAGGGTCGCTTGCGGCCCTCATTTTTTTTTATGTATTCATAACATTTACATTGCTTAAGCAATTAAATTTGATGGTAACTTTGATCGGATTATTCCCAGTATGGCTTCCTCATTTAAAATCAAACTTTCTTCAGCAGTAGAGCAATTGCCGCATTTGGTTGGAATGCATTATCTATTTATTCCGGCAACCGCAGTTAAAAAGATGGGGGGGACATTTAATGTGCGAGTAATTTGCACCGTGAATAAGTCGCTGAAATACCAAGGCGGAATTGTAGCCCTCGGCGAAGGAAATGCCTATCTCAGCATAAATAAAACTCGACTTAAGCAATTAGGTGTTAAAGCTGGAGATATTGTTGAATTTACTTTGGAAAACGACGACAGTGAATTCGGGATGTTTGTTCCGGAAGAATTAGATGAGTTGTTTAAACAAGATGATGAAGCAAAAGCAAGATTTGATGCGCTTACCAAAGCAATGCAGCGTTACATTATACATTATGTTGCTTCTGTGAAAAGTTCGCAATTGAAAATTGATCGAGCCTTTTTGCTTTTAACAAATCTTAAAAAATTACCTAAAGGCAAAGAGACTTTCAGAGCTATGTTAGGAAAGGAATAAAAAATATTTTATGAAAAAGGTAGTAGTGTTTTGTGGTTCAGGAGCCGGTAAATCTGAGGTATTTAAAAAGGAAGCTTATGCACTCGGAGCGTTTTTATCGTTGAACCATATTGAACTCGTATATGGTGGTGCTCAAGTTGGATTGATGGGCGCTGTTGCCGATGGAGTTTTGGAGGGAGGAGGAAAAGTCACCGGAGTAATTCCTGATTTCTTAGCAGCAAAAGAAATTCGTCATCATCATCTCACCGAAATGATAGTTGTTAAGTCGATGCACGAACGAAAATTATTGATGAGTGAATTATGCGATGGTGTTATTGCATTACCCGGTGGATTCGGTACTCTCGACGAGTTATTTGAGATGTTGACATGGGCACAATTGGGCTTACATCAGAAACCTATTGCATTGTATAATATTGACGGATATTTTAACGACCTTATTCATTTTATAAATAAAGTAAATGAAAATGGCTTTATAAGTGATACTCATCGGTCAATGTTAATTGTTGACGACAATGCCGAGCAGTTACTAGCTAAAATGAATAGTTATGAAGCACCTCCAATTCCTTCTTGGCTAAATAGGAGTGATGTTTAGTTAATAATCGCCTTCTTTTAATTTATTTACTAGATAAAAGTAAGGCGCAAAAAGATGATGCATAAAAATCTTTGATGAATCATTAGGGAATTTGTTGTAATAAGATTCATCAGCATATAATGTAACGGTTGCGCCTGTCCGAACATAATTTGATGTATGCATAAATGGCGGAGCTTTAAACTCAGGCAACGACTTTCTTATCAGTTTTGTTGCTCTTTTACCAAGTAATTTCTCGTGTTTTCTTTGTGCTTTGTTAAGTGGATGCGATAAAGACCGATGAGCAGAACGCAAAACTAGGTTCATCGGGAATTTCTGTTTCTTGATAATTCCTGAGGCATTCACAAATGGATTGACAACATTAAAATCTGTTTCTTTTTGTATACTTATAGGTGCTTCAGGGACCCAATCGGCGCTGTTTACTACGTTATACGCCCATCCTCCTTTAGTCATATTTTCATAGCTATAAGCGAAATAAAGATTTCCGGGTTTGGGTGCGGCACTACAATAAGTTTTAAATTGAATATCACCCGGAAGTCGTCCTGTTTTCTTAAGATTGTCGAGGTAAGCCGTCATTAAAAAAGAAATAGCTCCGCCTTGACTATGTCCGGTAATGATAAAGTTTCTTTGTCCCGTTTTGTACAATGAATCAATCTTTGGCAATATATCTGCCGACAAATACCCTGTAGCAATTAACCAACCTATATGCACTGCTGCCCTTGGATCATCCGAAAGATTATAATCGAAAGTAAAAGAATTATTTAAATGCAAACTGCCTTTAGCAGCAACAGTTGCAGCATAGAAATTCGCAAGCCAACTGGTAGTAGTGTTGGTAGTTCCTCTGATGGATATTACGGCATCATTCGTGCCATTCCAAAGATCCCAACGATTATCGAGGCCCATTACAGCAGATCGATAAATCATGGTATGCTGTTGAGGTTTAGGAAATGTAGAATCGATATAAGCTCTATTAGCTTGCATCCCAGATATTTTTAGCATTTCTAGAAACTCTTCTTTACTAAATCCTCCTTTAAAAGATTGAGCGTTAGATACGGAAATAAGAAGGCTAAAGAGAAAAGTAAGAACAAGCGTGTTGAAATAGCTATTTCTGTTCATCATTATTTTTGTTTGAAGAACAAATATAACGAATCCGATCGAACCCTATTTACACCTTGTACTGCATCACGGTGCTAATACTTGCAGCCCTTTGTTTGATAAGCTCAGCATTTATTCCTGAGAAAAGTTCGTCGACAGTTGAGAAGAATAACAATTCCCAGCGCTTGAAGTGTTCTCCTTTAAGCGGAAATCGTTGGTTTAATTTACGATGAGTATTCAACGGATTACCATTATAAATACCAGTATAAAAAATCGTGTTATCCCAAAAGTCATACATGATCGGAAGATGTTTTTCCCAATCTACATGTTGAAAGAACTGTTTTAGAATATCATCTTGCATTACTTTTTCATAAAAAGTATCGACCAATATTTTTAGGTCGTCGCGATTTTTAATATCTCGTTTGTTTGCCATTGCCGTATCAATTATAAATCTTTATGCTTGAATTTTCTGAGTGATAATAAGAAAGGAAATAGGAACCAAATAGCCAAAACAAGGAAAGAAATTGTTTGTCCAAGGCTATTTCCAAAAAATGATCTGAATAAGGCTCCGGTATATCCCATTAATGCACTTACATCTAGTTTTAATAAAATTAAAATTCGAGCAAGATCAATAGGATTTAGCATACTAAGTGTCATCATAGCTTTTTCGATGGGATAATCTGAAAATTGAAATAATAAGAATACCAGAATACCATCAAATAACAATGAAAAATATAACCATGTCAAAATTGAAGCTCCAATTCCTTTAGCTTTATCGCGATTGTAAACGGAAGTAAGCATTGCAATCGAACAAAATATAAGCGACAATAATACACCACTGAGTATTAAGAATATTCCTGTAGAATCGGGTTGATAAATAATGGTAATTATGCCCGCACCAATAATAAATGCCAATGATAATGAAGTGGCTAATCCGAAGTATAAACTCATCCAAATGCTACTGCGCTTCACCGGCTGACTAACTAATAGTTCAATGAATTCGGAACTATTATAGATATAAATGGTAGTGAAAATACTACTAATGAGAGGAACAATAATTAGCAGTAAATTTAAAATGCTTAACACACCTTTCGTTGGATTATCTTCTAAGCTAAATACACTAAACGAAAGCAGAAACAATAATATCGTATAAACAATTAATGTTTTATTCCTTAGAATATCGGCAAGCACATATTTTGTAATTCGCATCATAATCAAATTAATTTAGGGCTTTGGAAATTATTTTACCGAGTTTGTTTTCTCCTGTTTGTTGCAATAGTTCATTAAGGGAGGCATCAATTCGGATATTACCATCTTGCATATAAATCACGCGAGTTATCATGTCTTCTAATTCACTCAATACGTGAGAAGTGATTATGATAAGTTTGCCTTTTTCTTTTTCTACTAAGATTTTATTTTTTAAAATTTCAGACGATAGAGGATCTAATCCAGCAGTAGGTTCATCGAGAATAAGTATTTGCGGATTAAAGAGAAAAGCAATACAAGCACTTACTTTTTGACGAGTACCACCCGACAATGTGCTCATTTTTTTGCTATACATCTCTCGGAGATTAAAGTCGTCAATAAGCGTTTCGTCAATTGTTGATTGATTACCTCTAATATCTTTCATAAGTCTAATCACTTGACCGATATTCATATTGTCGGGATACCTTCCAATTTGAGGCATATAGCCAATTAGTTCACGGTATTGATAATTATCTTTAATTGAATTATTATCAATTTGAATGTTTCCTTTCACAACAGGGACCATTCCGAGTATACTTTTAATCAATGTAGTTTTTCCGCTACCGTTTGGTCCGATTAAAGCAATACATTCATTGCTATTCATGCGAACAGAAATATTTTTCAATACTTCTTGTTTACCAAACGATTTTGAAATATTTTCGATACTAATCATAACTTAATCGGTTGCATAAAAGGATTTTCATCAAGAAGATCCTTGGGTGTAATACCCGGTAAAAGTTTTTCTGTTTTATCCATTAAAGTAGTAATAAAACTTCTAAATAAGAATATAGCCGGAGGATTATTCTCGATAATAGTAGCATATAAGCTTACCGGATGAAATGGTACATCGCCCATTTTGTCTTTATTAAGATCATAACCTTCGTATTTGTCCCAATAGTTATGATTAAAAGAATTGAGTACTAACGATCCATTTGTGCTTACGTCGAATGTGTTGCCAGTAAAATTGTTCAAGTGAACGTTAATGTCCATGCAGCTCGCTTGAATTTTTATTCCCCATCCGTTATTTTTAAAGAGGTTCATCGACATTTGTACTCGGCTTGCACCCTCCATATAAATACCGGAAGTATTGTTTTCAAATTGATTGTAAAGTATTTTACTGTCTGAAATTTCTTTTAACAAGATTCCGTAAGCTGAATCACCCCAGTTATTATTGAATCGGTTATAGTACATATGCACGCCATGCGAAAACATAACAGATACACCTGCACCATTATTTTCAAATTGATTTTTCAAATAAGTATCATCATTCGAAAACATGAAATGCAATCCGTAGCGCAAATTGCTATGGGAATAATTATTTTTTATGACAGAATTGGTAACAAATTCGAAGTAGATACCATCTCTTTGTCCAGTAATAGTATTGTTAGCTATTATAAGTTTAGCACTTTTCCAGCAATGGATTCCGTTACCGCTTTGTTGTTCTTCTGTTTTGTTTCCTGTGATTGAGTTATTACGAATAATACAGCTGCCTGCTTGTTGCAAATAAATACCGAAAAAGCAATTCTTTAAAATATTATTGGTAATGACAGCATGATTTTTGTTTTTAATTTTAATGCCGGCATAATCAACCATGCCAGAGACACCAGAATTAATAATTGTAAATCCGTCGATTGTTACATGCGATGAAGTAACAGAAATAATCTCGAACTTATTTTCACCATCGAGTGTTGTGTTATGTCCGAGAAAAGTTAATGGTTTATCAATAATGATATTCCCTTCTTTGAAAAGCCCTTTTTCAACATTAACAGTGTCGAATGGGATAGCAATTGAAATTGCTTCTTTAATTGTAGGATGATTTCCCGGTTTTACCGAAATAATCTTTGCAAAGGCCGATAAATGCAGCAATGCAAGAAGAAAAGTTCCTAGTGTTTTCATTATTCAATTTTATTCCAGAGGACTAATTTGCCCTCCATTTGTAGATTGTATTTAACAGCGCTATCATTATCTGCGAAAGATGCAATATTGCCATTCATAGGGCTTGCATAATTTTCACTCGAAGAAAGGATACATTTTGAAACCGGAGTTAGAAGATGGGGGTTACAATAATCTACAAGATAGGTAGCTTCTATCTCTGAAGTTTTAATAGTACCACTTTTGGTAAAGTTAAGCAAGCAAGCAATGTCATCAAACTTATAAATGCGACCTTTTCGCGTTACAATTTCCGCTCCAAATCGTGCATCACTAATAGTCATTTTGCAATTTTCACAAGCATCTATGCCAATCTGCATTGGCGATGTATTATTAGAACATGAAGCAAAGAATAATACCACACAAAGTAAAAGAAGATTTGTTTTCATTTTCTTTTTAATTCGATTATTGTAATTGATAAAACGATAACTCCAATGGCAATAAACAGCCATCCTCCAATATCAGGAATGGAATACGCTCCGAAATTTAGTAATTGTTTATATCCGATCAACGGTGGTTGATAAGCCATCCCGGGTACTTTAATTGCAGCATCCGGATTAAGGTCGTGACCATAGTTGTATTCCCATCTCCAGAAGTCAATCATGGCTACGATACCAAATATTACAAAGGAAGAAAGACTAAAGAGTAATGCTGGCTTTTTGTTGATGGCGGCTGACAATATAAAGATGACAGCAAATAATCCAATCAGATAAGGCAAGGCCGTGAACTCAAAAAAATCTTCATTGTGAAGCGTTTTCATTCCTATGTAGTGATTCAAACCGTTGATAATTTCAACATCACCTTTAATTCCGTCGGCATGAATTAAAAGACCTAATCCTTCAGGATATTGAGGTGCATTTAATTCGATTCGCCAAATCGGAACCTTAATTATAAACAATAACAATACTCCTGAAAGCATCAATAAGATGCGAGAGGATTTCAAAAGTCCGGAGCGTTCCATAATTTTATACCGTTTTATTTTGTTGGAGGTAATAGTACACCGTCAATAACATGAATCATTCCGTTAGAGGCAGGTATTGAAGCAATGATAGTAGCTGAATTATTCAACATTATTTTACCGTCTTTAACAGTAACTTTAACATTGTCACCATTCACCATTCCTAGTGTTTGTCCATCGTGTAAATTTTCAGCTTTAATAGCAGAAACGGTTACATGATATTGTAAAATATTTTGAAGAGCTTCTTTGTTTTCATCTTTCATTAACGATTCCAAAGTAGCTTTATCAACTTTGTTGAACGCATCATTAGTAGGAGCGAAAACGGTAAAGGGACCAGCATTTGATAGAGATGTTACTAAGTCAGCTTGTTTTAATGCAGCAACCAATGTTGTGTGATCTTTCGAGCCAACAGCAACTTTTACAACATCTTTTTGCGAATCGTTATCACTTACATTTTCTTGGCCACCAGCAGGTGTAGCTTCAACACTTTCGGTTGATGATGATGTTCCTTCAGAACTTTCGCTACCACATGATGTTAGCATAAACGAAATTCCGATCGAGAATAGGATTAATATTTTTTTCATTGGTTAGATTATTTTTTGAAATCTGTACTGCTGCATAACCCATCGCATCAACACACAGGCAGCAGCACAGATTCAAGGTTTAATTAATTATTTTGTTGAAGCTTCTTCCTTCGGCATATTAGTGCCTGTACTAAATGTTAATGGAACATTGCTTCCTGCAGGACTTACCCTTAAGTATCCTTGCATTTCTTGGTGCAACGCACTACAGAAGTCTGTACAATACATTGGGAACATACCAACGCGATCTGGTATCCATTTTAATGTTTGTGTTTCGCCCGGCATAATCAACAATTCTGCATTTACTGCACCTTTAACTGCAAAGCCATGTGGAACATCCCAGTCTTGTTCAAGGTTAGTAACGTGGAAATAAACTTCATCACCCAATTTTACTCCTTCAATATTATCAGGAGAGAAGTGAGAACGAATTGCAGTCATATAAATATGAACTTTGTTTCCTTCACGAACTACTTTCGTTGTTCCTTCACCTTTCGATACATATTGATTAGCATTATCGTCTATTTTGTAGAATTTCGTTGAATTATTTTTAATCAACTCTGCAGGTGCAGCTTGCGCATAATGCGGTTCTCCTATTGTAGGGAAATCGAGAATCAATTGCATTTTATCTCCGCTAATATCAAATAGCTGCGCACTTTGAGCTAATTCAGGACCTGTAGGAAGATATCTGTCTTTTGTAATTTTATTATACGCAATTAAGTATTTTGGAGATGGTTTCTTGCTATCTCCTCCAGGGATGCATAAGTGTCCAACAGAATAGTAAGTTGGAACGCGATCAAGAACTTTAAGATCTTTAATATTCCATTTAACAACTTCACTAGATACAAAGAATGAAGTGTATGCATTTCCTTTACCGTCAAACTCAGTATGAAGAGGTCCTAAGCCTGGTTTTTTAACTTCACCATATAATGCAGCATCGTATTTAATAACTGGGATACCATCATATTCACCTTCATAAGCTTTTTCGCCAATTGCTTTTTGAATTTTATCGAAGCTGAATACTGGAATTAAAGCTGCAAGTTTACCGCTACCAACAATATATTCACCTGTAGGATCTACGTCGCAACCATGTGGAGATTTAGGACAAGGAATAAAATAGCAAATGTCTTTAAGTTCTTTTGTATCAAGAATAGTCACTTCATTTCTGATTTCAGAAACTGCAGTATGCGTTTTTTCATTGTAATAATTGTGCGCATATTTTACTGTTTGTTTTCTTCCTTTTCCAGCTTTCAAATATTCTTCAGCTTTTTTCCAATTTACCGCCATGATAAAATCTTTATCACGTTGTGATGCATTTACTTCTAATAAAGTATTAGCTTGTTCAGTATTATAACAACTAAAGAAGAACCATCCGTGAGATTTACCTTTTCCTGCATGGCTTAAGTCGAAGTTAATACCTGGGCATTGAAGTTGGAATGCGATATCCATTTTACCATCTTCTTTACCTACGCTAATAAAGCTAATGTATCCTTTGAAATTCTTTTTGTAAGTATTGATAGCTACATCACCATCAGCATCATCTCCTGGTACGCTAAAGCGTGTTCCTGCTACAACATACTCTGTGTTTTCTGTAATAAAAGGAGAAGAGTGATTACCTGCACTGTTAGGTAATTCGATAATTTCAGAAGTGCGGAAAGTTTTTAAGTCGATACGAGCAACACGAGGAGTGTTATTTGCATTACCAAAGATCCATCTTCCGTCGATTTCACCATTTGTTTGAGAAAGTTCCGGGTGATGTAAATCGTCCCAAGGAACTATACCATGTGAAGTGTTCAACATTGGTTTTGTTTCTTCGCTGTATCCATATCCTTTTTCAGGATCAACACTAAATACAGGAATTACGCGCAATAGACGTCCTGAAGGTAATCCGTAAACACTCATTTGGCCACTGAATCCACCAGATACGAAGTTGTAGTATTCATCGTATTTACCGGGAGCAACATAAGCCTTTGCCGCCGCATCACCACTCACCGCATTGTTGAGGTTTTTGGGTTTACAAGCGGATAAGAAGGTTACTGTGATTATCGAAACAATCAGTAACAGGTTAGTTAATTTTTTCATATTACTATGTATTGATTAGGTTTCTTATTTTACGCCGTCATTTTTGCGCATGTACTCATATAATGAACGCGCATCATCATCACTTAAGTTCTGATTTGGCATTCTCACTAAACAAATTTCTAATTGCGCTTGAGCTTTCGGATCTTTGTTTAACATTTCATCAGTATTGGTGATGAAGTTCATGATCCATTCTGCAGTGTAACGAGATGTTACCCCTTTCCAACCCGGACCAACTAATTTTTCGTCAGTTAATTTGTGACAACTACCGCATTTTACGCCAAAAATTTTAGAACCATTTTCAGCCATAGCCGCATCTAAGTTTGGACTAATATCTACTTTCGTAAATTTGCCAGTACCTCGATTGGGATCGTACGATGGGTTTCCATCAGCTGTTTTTTCTGTTGTTGGTTCAGTTGTAGCCGGTTGTTCGGTTGTTGATGACGTGCCACCACAAGCACTAATAAAAGCACTAATGATGCAAAAAGTGATGATGTTTTTCATAATTTTAGAGATGTTAATTAGACAATGCAAGATTACGGCTACTTCATTTTTTCAATTATGCGTGCAATCATATTTGGAATTAGTTGGACCCAATCATAAAAAAACATTTGTTTTTTAATTTTATAAGTAGTACATTTACAGTCAGTTGAAAAAACTTTTCGGCTAAAACATGACGTAAGTCATTTCAATTTGTGCTCGCAATCATAATTTGCCCTAGTGGCAGATAATACTTTAGACAAAAAAATTATCATGATTGACATTAACCTTTTGTTGTCTTGTGGCGCTTCATATAAAAAAGTATCTGCGAATGATATTATTTTTAATGAAGGCAGTTCATGCAGCTATTATTTTCAATTAGTTTCAGGTAGAGTTCGATGGATCAATTATACCAGCGATGGAAAAGAATATTTACAATCGATCATAGAAGCCGGTGAGTGTTTTGGCGAACTTCCTCTATTTGATGAAGGAGGCTACGCAGCTACTGCAATTGCTGATGTAGATAGTTTGTTGATTAGATTAAATCTTCCGGCGTTCCATCAACTACTAATTGAAAATCCCGATATACATTTTAAGTTTAGTAAGCTATTAGCACATCGCTTAAGATTTAAGTTTTTCATTCTTAAGGAAATGGCATTTAATGATCCTTCCAAGCGAGTTGCCGCATTATTTCATTACCTGAAAAGTGGCCGCCACCATATTTGTGGAACATGTAATCAAATAAAACTTACGCGACAACAAATTGCTGATATGACTGGATTAAGAGTAGAAACGGTAATTCGTGTTGTGCGAAATATGCATAAAAATGGAGAGCTTAAAATACTGCGCGGAAAAATTTATTTTAACGATATGACTCCAGTCATAATGAGTGAGCAAGAACATTAAGTTATTTGCATAGTTTTTATTGAAGAATCGTTGTGCGCTGGATAAAAATATCAATTTTCAACTTTACGCTATTAGCATTACTAGGAAGTATACTTAGGTATAAAATAGCATTTTCACTTCCGTTTATCGATCAGAAGCATTTGCTTCATGCTCATTCGCATTTTGCTTTTGCAGGATGGGTTTCTCAAATATTAATGTGTTTGTTTTTGTATGCCTTGAAAAAGGATACAATCGAATGGGAAAATAAAATCAAGAAGTTTGAAAAAATATTTTTTCTGAATTTGATTACTGCTTACGGAATGCTGATTTCTTTTGCAATTCAAGGTTATGCATTATATTCAATTATCTTTAGTACAGCTTCCATCTTTGTGTCATATTGGTTTGCTGCGAGTGTACTTCCACTTATAAAAGAAAGTAATATTCATCCCATTACTAAAAAGTATTTTTACGCCTCATTATTGTTCAATGTACTTTCTTCGATAGGTCCATTTTCATTGGCATTTATGATGGTAAGTCATATGGCTAATCAAGATTATTTATTAGGTGCAGTATTCTATTACTTACACTTTCAATATAACGGTTGGTTTTTGTTTGTGATCTTCGGAACATTAAATGAACAAATTGCCCAACACACCGATAACTTTGATTTCAAGAGAAATTTTAATGTTCTGTTAATAGCAGCTATTATGACATTGTTTTTATCAATACCATGGATTGATAAGCAGAACATGTTGGGGATAGTTATTTTTGCAATTGTCATAATGCAATTTTTTGTATTCATTTCATTCTTGAGAAATACAACAGAAGGAAACGGGCCACCTTTATTATTGATTGATAAAATTAAGATTCCGTTGAAGCGAATCGTAACTTTTGCGATTTTGATAAAAGGAATTCTTCAAGTATTAATTTTAGTTCCTTCGCTCGATCAATATGCCTTTGGATTAAGACCGGTAATTATTGCATATCTTCATTTAGTATTAATTGGAGTTGTGTCATTTTACATTTTCCATTATTTGATTAAAGAACGAATTTTATTGATGAGTAAAAATTTAAACAAAGGACTTTTAATTTTTTTATTCGGATTTATTTTGAATGAAATAGTTTTAGTACTTCAAGGGTTATCTTGGTTAAATATTGTTGGATTACCTTTAACAAATGAGACTTTGTTTTTAGCAGCAATATTGATGTTTGTCGGTTTAATAGTTGTAACAACATCAATTTTAAAAAAGGATAAAAATCGCGAGGTGGAAGTTGCAGAAATAGACCTTTCCTGAATAAATATTCCCGATTCATAGTAAAAATCATCTATTTCTTTGCCTTTGCCACTTGCGTTGGCCTAAAAATCGTCGTATATTTGTCATAACGGCTCCCAAATTGGTGAGCCGTTTTTATCGCATGTCGTGTACTATTTATTAATGTAATATACCTCAGAGCTCCTTTGGGAGCTGAACTAACAAGAATGATATGGAAAGCAACTCTGTGAATCCTACGCAGCCTGAAAACAATGCTGCAAATGAAAACGAAATTGTGAATGCTGAGTCTGCAGCTGCAGCTCCAGAAAGCATTGAGACGGCAAGTGCCGAAGAACCAAAAGCTGAAGTTGTGACAGCAGAAGTACATCACGACGAAGAAAAACATCTTCAGGAAATCGCACCTGAAATCCATGAGGAAATGGAAGCTGAACCAATTGAAGATTTTGGTCAGTTAAGCAAAGACGAGTTGTGTGCTAAAATGGAAGCATACAGCAAGGAAAATGATGTTAATACAGTAAAGAATAGGGTACAAGCTGCCCGCGATGCATTTCAGGCTATTTTTAATCACGAGCGCGACTCTGCTCTTGCCAAATTTTTAGAAGATGGCGGAATTAAAGAGGAGTTCGATTATCAAGATCCTATTGAAACTAAATTCTTCGATGCTTATAAATATTTCCAAAAGCGTCGCTCGGAATTTGTTCTAGGCCAAGAGAAAATTCGTCAAGGAAATTTAAAATTAAAGAACGATATTCTTCTTCAGATGAAATCTATTCTTCAGAAGGAAGAGGATATGTCGAAAGCATTCAATGAATTCCACGATTTGCAGGCAAAATGGAGAGGCATTGGCCCTGTTCCTCCGCAAAACGTGAATGATTTATGGATGACCTATAAATTATACAGTGATCGTTTCTATGAGTTTATAAAACTCAACCGTGAATTGCAAGATTTAGAGATGAAAAAGAATCTCGAAATGAAATTGCAATTGTGTGAGAGAGCTGAAGAGATGTTTTTAGAGCCGTCATTGAACAAAGCATTGCTCGAAATTCAATCTCTTCAACATAAATGGCGTGAGATTGGTGCCGTTCCTCGTGAGAAAAGAACGGAAGTTTGGGTTCGCTTTAAAGCGGCCGTAGATAAAATCTACGATAACAAGCGTACTTATCTTGATGGTCAGCGTCAGCAATTTGAAACTAATCTTGCAGGGAAAACAGCATTGCTCGAGAAAGCAGCAGCTATTGTTGCAGAGAAATTCGAGAAGCATACACATTGGCAAGAGGGTCTTCAACGTTTATTAGAATTACAAACGGAATGGAGAAAAATTGGTCCTACGCCGAAAGAAAGTAACGAAACAATTTGGCAGCAGTTTAAATCGACTTGCGACCAATTCTTTAAAAACAAAGACAATTATTATAAGACGAAGAAGCAAGAATATGCTACTAATCTTCAAAGCAAAACGGAGTTGTGTATTCAAGCCGAGGCTTTAAAAGAAAGTAGTGATTGGAAAGCGACTACGCAAGAGTTAATCCGCTTACAACAAGAGTGGAAAAAAATCGGACCTGCTGGTGAGAAAAACGAAAAAATCTGGCAACGATTTAAAGCAGTTTGCGATGAATTCTTCGCGCGTAAAACAGCCAATTTTGCAGCTCAAGATCAAGTGCAAGGCGAAAATCTTATTAAGAAGAACGAATTAATTGCTCAAGTAGAGAAATTCGAAATGCCAGCCGATCCTAATGAAGCATTAGATCAGTTAAAAGCTTTCCAAAGAAGCTTTACGGAGATTGGATTAGTACCGTTAAAAGAGAAAGACGGTATTCAAAACCGATTCAGAAGTGCCATTCAAGTGCATTTCGATGCTTTGAAAGCGAAACCTGAATACAGACAATCATACAAACCACGCGGTGATCGTCCTGAAAGATCGGAACGCCCTGAACGTCAGGATCGTCCGGCAAGAAACAACCAGCAATCTGGTGGTGGCGACGACGAATCTCGTAACCTTCGAAATCGCGTTGAAAAACTGAATAGTGAAGTGCAAGTTTGGGAAAACAACCTTGGCTTCTTTGCTAACTCTAAGAATGCCAATGCATTAAAAGAAGAGTATGAGCAAAAAATTCAACAGGCCAAAGAGGAGATAGGCAAATTGAAGGCCAAAATGGCTGAATTGAGAAATGTCTAGGAAAAAGTGTAATTCATAGGTAAAATTGAGCCCTCTGCCGAAAGCAGGGGGCTTTTTCATTAAAAATAGAGTGCTATTTTGTAAATTAGTAGCCTCAAAACAAGTCCCCCTTCAACTATGAAAAAATTGTTTACTGTTACCCTGCTTTCACTGGCAGCATTTATCCCTGTGGCAAAGGCACAATTATCACATGATAAATGTCTTTCGGAGATAATGTTCCGCGAAGCAGCGGCTCAAAATCCGCAGGTTCAAAAAAATCGCGATGACCTGGAAAAATTCACTGAAGCATATTCGCAAAATACGTCTGCAAATAGAAATGCTAGTGTCACTAAAATTATTCCTGTTGTAGTTCATGTAATGCACTACGGCGGACCGGAAAACATTAGCGACGCTCAAATTCTTGATCAAATTCGTGTATTAAATGAAGATTACCGTCGATTGAATCCTGATACAGCAAATACTCCTGCTGTTTTCAAACCATTAGGTGCTGATGTTGGAATCGAATTTAGAATGGCACAACTAGATCCTAACGGTAACTGCACTAATGGGATAGAGCGTATCTATACGCCTTTAACATTCAACGCACGAAATAATGTGAAGCCATTAAGTTGTTGGCCACGTGACAAGTATTTAAATATGTGGATCGTGAGTAGCATTGCGAACACAAATGGTTCACCAGGGACAGTCATTGGTTTTGCTCAATTCCCGGGTGGCGCTGACTCAACTGATGGAGTTGTTATTAAATACGATTACATGGGAACAATCGGAGCAGCATCATCTACAGGTGGAGCAGGAAGAACTGCAACGCATGAAGTAGGTCACTGGTTAAACTTACGCCATATTTGGGGTGATGCTACTTGTGGTAACGATTTCGTTTCAGATACTCCTACACAAGAAGCGGCTAACCTTTCAACATGTCCTTCATGGCCGCATGTAACAAACTGTTCTGGTAATTCTCCGAATGGTGATATGTTTACTAATTACATGGATTATACAAATGGTCCTTGTCAGAATATGTTCTCTATCGGGCAATCGCAAAGAATGAGTGCGACGTTAGCATCAACTTTAAGTGGAAGAAATAATTTATGGTCAAGCGCGAATTTAATTGCTACAGGAACAGATGGAACTCCGGCAGTAACATGTGCTCCGTATGCAGATTTTATTCCTCGTCCAATATTTATTTGCGAAGGAAGCAGCATACAATTTACAGATGGATCTTGGGGAGGACCAGTTGATTCACGTGTGTGGACTTTCACCGGTGGAACTCCTGCATCAGATACTTCGGCCAATCCGTCAGTGCAATATTTAACTGCTGGAGTTTACGATGTGATGTTGTCGGTAACAAATACTGCTGGAACATCATCAAAAACAATAGCAGGAAAAGTAGTTGTTAGTGGATCTGGAAATTCAATTAGTCCAATTGGTTTTTCTGAAGGATTTGAAAATGGAACTTGGCCATTTAATGATTACTATGCAATAAATGCCAATGGTGGTACAACATGGCAAACAACTTCTGTTGCAGCAAATGGTGGAACGAAATCGATTTATATTTCTAATACATACAATTCTTCAACAGGATATCAATCAAATGATAAAGGCCCTGATGAATTTATTACACCAATGTTTGATTTCACCAATATCACGAATCCTACAATGACTTTTGATATTGCATGCGCCTTACGTGATACATCATTAGACCGTTTTGTCGTTTATTACTCTACAAATTGTGGGCAAACTTGGACATTGAGAAAAGCAATTCAAGGAATACCATTGCAAACAACAACTGCATTTGTGGCGGGAAACTTTATTCCTAATTCATCACAATGGAGAAATGAGACAGTTAGTTTTGGAAATAATGTTGCAAATAAGCAAAATGTGAGATTTAGAATTGAATTTAATCATGAGTCATCTAATAATTTATATCTTGATAATATTAACTTGAACGGGACTGTAGGTTTGTCGGATGATCTTAATGTTGAAAATGCAGGTATAAGTATACATCCTAACCCGTCAAAAGGAGTGACATACGTTGACTTCTCAATGCTTGTTCAAAGTGATGTAAAAATTGAAGTATTGGATATTCAAGGACGTGTTGTCAGTACTTTTAATGATAATTTGAGTGCAGGCGATCATCAATATCAATTCAATAATAATTTAGAAGCTGGAGTATATTTGGTACGTATTTCGTTTGGCGAACGTGCCATCACCAAAAAGGTAGTTATTCGTTAATAAATAGAATGTAAAAAATTCATGCCCCGGTAATTTTGCCGGGGTTTTGAATTTAATCACATACAACACAACTCAATGAAAAAAATATTAGTTTCAAGTTTGCTAGTGCTTATGAGCACTGTATTAATGGCGCAATCACAAGTATTTCGATCATGTGCTACTGACGAAATGTGGGAGCAAGCAGTAAAAGCAGACCCTTTAGCAGGGGTGCGTAGATTAGCAATTCATAATTCCAATGCATTTAGAAAATTACCTGGAACTAAAGTGGTATCTGCAACTGGAGTTGTGCAGTATAAAATTCCAGTTGTTTTTCATGTAATGCATACTTATGGGGCTGAAAATATTAGTAAAGCTCAAATTCAAGATGCTGTAAATAGTTTAAATCTTTCATTTCAAAAATTAAATCCTGATACAGGAGATGTAATTCCTTTGTTTCAGCCGATTTTTGGAAATGCTGAAATTGGATTTGAACTCGCCAATATTGACCCAAGTGGAAATTGTACTGATGGTATTACCCGTACATATACTGAATTGACTAATGTAGCGTCAGATAACGTTAAAGCGTTGATCGATTGGCCTTGCGAAAAATATTTAAATATTTGGGTGGTTAAAAATATCGCTAGCGGTGCTGCCGGATATGCATATTATCCCGGGATTGCATCTAATATAGATGGGATTGTTATGCGTCATGATTATACAGGTAGTTTTGGTACGGCAAATTCGTCAAATTATACTGAGCGATCTTTATCACATGAAGTTGGGCATTGGTTAAACTTACCACACACATGGGGCTCTAGCAATACTCCTGGTTTAGCATCTAATTGCAGTATTGACGACGGTATTTTCGATACTCCAAATACTATTGGCGTTGCAAACTTTACTTGTAATACTGCTCAAAGTACTTGCGGTGCAATCGATAATGTTCAGAATTATATGGACTATGCAAGTTGCCATAAAATGTTTACTCAAGGACAAGTGGATGAGATGCAACTTGCTCTGCAAGTGAATGCAGGAGGCCGTGATAATTTAGTTTCAAACTCAAATTTGATTGCAACAGGTACTGAAAGTGGACACGTGGTGGCTCCTTGTTCTCCAGTAGCTGATTTTATAAGCAAGGATATCTATATCTGTGCAGGAACAACAGTTTCATTCAATGATGTTTCTTGGAATGGAACAATTACAAATCGTACATGGACATTCCTCGGAGGATCACCAGCGACAGATACTGCAGCTTCTCCAGCAGTGCTTTATAGTGTTCCAGGTGTTTATGATGTGCAACTCGCTGTAGCAAATTCTTTAGGTAATGATACTTTAACAAGAACAGCGTTGGTACATGTTTTGCCAATTCCAGGAACAAATGTTATTCCTTATAATGAAGGTTTTGAAACAACTACCATTCCCGGAAATGAGTGGGAAGTGATTAATGAAAACAACAATAATTCTTGGGCTGTAACTTCAATAGCAGCGGCAACCGGAACAAAGTCGATGAGGTTAGTAAATCAAGCCGGAAATGGGTCAGGAAGTATTGACCAACTTATTACTCCAACATTCGACTTGTCGAATGTAAGTGGAACTCAATTTAGTTTTAAAGTTGCATTCGCATCGAAGAATGCTAACGATTCTTCAGAATTACATGTTTATTTTACCAACAATTGCGGTATATTATGGTCACAACGTTATCTGAAAATAGGTTCAGCCCTTGCCACAGCTCCAGCTACAACTGCGGCTTTTTCGCCAACGTCATCACAATGGAGAACAGAAACTATCAATTTGACCACGTCTACATATAGTGGAAAGCCTAGTGTTAGAGCACGTTTCGAATTCGTAAATTATGTTGGTAATAATATCTATATTGATGATATAAATATTGATGGAAATGTAGTAGGGATAAATGAACAATTAGCAGAACAATTTAATTTCCGAGCATTCCCAAATCCTTCAAAAGGTGATATCTCCGTAAGTTTTACTACTTCTAAAACAGAAACGGTTAAGTTGCAAGTTTACGATATGGCAGGCCGTTTAGTTGATGATGCGGTGAATACGATTACTACTGCAGGAGATCATAACTTTGTGATTGATGCTAATAATAAGAATGGAATTTATCTCTTAAAAATCACTATTGGTGATAAAGAATTCCAGAACCGTATTTCATTTGTAAAATAATAGCGTATATACATGGCCGTTAGTTATACTTATAAAACAACCTATGTGGTTTATGCAACACCGGAACAAGTGTTCGAAGCATTAACCGATTCAGGAATTATTGCTGCGTGGGGTGGAGGATTGTCTGTTGTTGAGAATAAAATCGACGGACATTTTGAGATGTTTGATGGTTGGGTGACAGGAAAAATTACGGAATACGTGCCTGCCCAAACTCTCGGTTTTACTTGGAAGCCCGAAGAATGGGATAAAAGAACAAAACCATCTGTTGTTTCAATGAAATTTAAGGCTCATCCTGCAGGAACGGATGTGATTTTAATTCACAGCGATTTTCCATCGCAAGAAACAGCTGATAAACACGGAAATGGATGGATTGATTTCGTTTTTGATCCGTTAAATGACTATTTCGTTATGCTTAAAGAGGCTCCTAAAGAGAAATTAAAATAATTGCCAAGGCTCGTCGCAAGATGGGCCTTTTTTATTTTGTAGGTAGCCAACCCTTTAAACAATAGTCGCTTAGATTTGTTGTTTATTATTCCGTCATGAAAACCTTATCTTTGTACCAATGGAATCTTCTCAACTCTCCGGCATTTATTGTAATAGTTTAACTAGTTACCAGCGCTTGCTTACGCGTGAGGTATTTATTGGTGATGTTGCTTTAGGTGGAAATAATCCGATTCGCATTCAAAGTATGACTACCACCGATACCATGAATACAATGGCAACGGTAGAACAGTCGATTCGAATGATTGAAGCAGGATGTGAATTTGTTCGCATTACTGCACCAAGTATCAATGAAGCAAAAAATCTTGAGAATATTAAGAATGAATTACGTAAGCGAGGATATAAAACCCCTCTAATTGCAGATATTCATTTTACTCCAAATGCTGCTGAAGTAGCTGCCCGTATTGTAGAAAAGGTTCGTGTCAATCCAGGTAACTTTGCCGACAAAAAGAAATTCGAATTTATCGAGTATACCGATCACGAATATGAATCCGAATTAAGTCGTATTCGCGAACGTTTTATTCCGCTAGTGAAAATTTGTAAGGAGTATGGAACAGCAATGCGTATTGGTACTAACCATGGATCTCTTAGTGATCGTATCATGAGCCGCTATGGTGATACGGCTCATGGGATGGTAGAATCTGCTTTAGAGTTTTTACGAATTTGTGAATCGCAAAATTACTATAACCTAGTGCTGAGCATGAAGTCAAGTAATCCGCAGGTAATGGTACAAGCTTATCGCTTGTTAATAGCTCGGATGAAAGAAGAAAACATGAATTATCCTCTGCATTTGGGTGTTACTGAAGCAGGTGAAGGCGAAGATGGACGAATTAAGTCGGCGGAAGGCATTGGAACTCTTTTAGAGGATGGAATTGGTGATACCGTTCGCGTATCGTTAACAGAAGATCCAGAATTTGAAATTCCAGTAGCTCGTGCTTTAGTAGGACGATATATTTCACGTAGTAGTCATAAGCCGATTGAAAATTTGTCGAACAGGATCACTGTTTCGAAGAAAGATACTATCGGACTTCCTAACGTTCACGGATTACCGTATTCTCCATTTGAGTATAAAAGAAGAGAGACGTTGGAGTTAATGAATATGGGAGCGCATAATGTTCCTAGAGTGATTGCTGATTATAGCAAGCATGAGAAAATAACCGCCGCATCATTATTTGCAGTGGGTTATAATTATTCGGTGCCGACCGATAAATGGAATTTAACTGATCAAGCATGTGATTTTATTTATGCAGGTGATAATACTGTTGATTTTGCAATTCCCGGAACGTTAGGTGTAATTTGCAATGCAAAAACTTGGGAGCTATCTTCTGAAAATGACCGTTTTTATCCTTTGTTTGAAGGTGATGAAATTTTTAATGCTACTAAAATAAGTAGTACATTGAATTTTGTAAGAGTTTCAGCAGAAGAAATATGTGCAGGCATTTTCAATCTTTCTCAATTACAAAGTAATTCGGTTGTTATTCTTCACACAAATAACGAACACGCTATGCCTTCATTGCGAAGAGCATTTATTTATTTGATCGAAAATAAGTTTAATAGTCCGATAATTATCGAGAGAAGCTATGCAGATATCTCAAGCGATTTGTTGCAACTTTATTCGTCAACTGATTTAGGTGGATTATTACTCGATGGTTTTGGTGATGGCATTATTATTCGTGCTAACGGTAACGCATCACCGCAAATGGTAAATAGCTTAGGTTTTGGAATTTTGCAAGCTGCTAGAACCAGAATTTCAAAAACAGAATATATTAGTTGTCCAAGTTGTGGTAGAACATTGTTCGATCTGCAAGAAACAACTGCTAAAATCCGTTCTCGTACCGATCATCTTAAAGGAATTAAAATCGGGATTATGGGCTGTATAGTAAATGGTCCGGGCGAAATGGCCGATGCCGATTATGGTTATGTAGGTTCAGGAGTAGGGAAAATAACTTTGTACAAAGGACGTGAAGTAGTCACGAAAAGTATAGATGCTGCTGAGGCGGTAGATGCGCTTATCGATTTGATAAGAGAACATGGTGATTGGGTAGAAAAGAGCGA
>Ga0255347_1002123_pt1 | contig 29112 bp, 48 predicted proteins | sample wastewater_treat_2_FD_192479 | JGI IMG/M metagenome (GOLD analysis project Ga0255347, IMG submission 192479) | Wastewater microbial communities from Lulu Island WWTP, Vancouver, Canada - plant24 | ecosystem: Engineered > WWTP > Wastewater > Unclassified | place: Canada: Vancouver, British... | reverse complement strand
TTTCAAAAATATCTTGACATTGTATCTAATGTTTGGTACGATGGTTTTGTAAACAAAAACACTCAAATCACTTAGGAGGCTTAAATTGAATAACTCAAGAATTGAACTTACATCCGAGGAAAAGAGAGACATTGTTACCTTGATTGAACAGGTAAAATCACTCTTATCTGAGACCCGAAACAAAGCCACACAGGTACGCTTATTTGTTACGGCTGATGTTATCGGATTCACTCTTATCTCTTGTCCCACTAAAAAGGTGGGAAGTCTTATCAAACTTATCACAGAGAATTTTGATGTTACCCTCATCAAACAGACTCCGACCACACTCACATTTGCTGTTGTGGATAATCGGGAGAATGACGAACTCCGAGACAGAACGATTACCTACACCGATTTTGTCAAGGGAATGAACGTACTTCCTTTCGAAGCACTTGAAGTTCTTGCCGACAAGATGGGTTGGACATTTGACATTGTTGACGGAGTTATCCGTGGCGTATACAAAAAGGAGGCTAAATAATGGACGGCATGACGATTACAAGATTTGATAGTGAGTCCTTTTGTGGATACACTCAGATAACCACATTCTTTGAGGATTTCAGCATTGCCGAGCACTTTGGCGCAAAAGCGATACAGGATACATATCTCAGAGCATTCAAAGAGTGGAAGACCAATTACAAGTATCTTACAGAACTTGTGATGGTGCTGAATTGGAAGATTTGGCAGTGGTATGGCAAGAATGATGAGTACGCTCAGATGTATAACGACCTTTGGGAGGTGGCTGACCTGTATGCCACTGAGAACCTTAAAGGCGAAGAACTTGATTACTTTTACAAAACTACGGATTGAGGTGAAGTATGACACAAAAAGAACTTACAGAACGCTACGGAAACAAGCCTCCTATTGCTGTCTATGCTGACAGCAATTGGGGTGGGTTAGAATTACTTGATGTCGAACATGGGATTGACGAATATGCGATTTGCCGTTGGAATTACGGAACGCCAGGAAAAATCCACAGAGTTAAGATTCAGTACACTAAATCGGAATCTGTGCCGTACATCAGAATAGATGGATATTCAATCAGTTTTAATAACCTTATGAGGGTGTAATATGACAAGAAGCACATTAAAGAATATATGCCGACTGATACAGGAAGCCAATGAGGAACTTCCTGTTGAACAGTCATTTTTATCGGACTTAAAAAGAAGCATTGAACTTACGGATAAGGCGAACAGGCGATTGCCCTCGAAGACCTACAAACCGAGTTCAATGCATTGTATTCGTAACATGTATTATCAGAGAATCGGAGCACCACAAGATGATGGGGAGAGTTCCTATACACTTGTGGGTATTTGTAATTCGGGGACAGACATACATCAGAGAATCCAACAGTCGGTACTTGACATGAAGTCTAATGACATGGATTGTGAGTATGTAAATGTTGCTGAGTATGTAAGAAGTCGGGAGTTAGATGACCTTGAGATTGTAAAAGAACCCGATTTTGAACATGGGGATTATGAGACCAAACTATTTCACAAGAAACTGAATATCAGTTTTCTGTGTGACGGAATAATCAGATATAAAGGGAAGTATTATATCCTTGAGTTAAAGACAGAGAGTTCCAATAAGTGGATGATGCGAAAGGGTGTTGACCCTAAGCATTACATGCAAGGAACAGCATATAGTTCTATGTTTGAGATACATGGAGTCATATTCGTTTATATCAATAGAGACGTGCTTGACATGAAAGCGTACATGTTTGAGCCGACAGACGATATGAAATCCGAGTTAATGGGTAAGATAACTAACTGTGATAACTATATTGAGCACAATGTTGTCCCTCCTAAACCCGAAGATTTACCGAGAAGCGTGTGTGAATTTTGTAATTACAAGACTATGTGTCGAGGTGATTTATAAATGGCTAAGAATAAAGGAAAAGGCTTTGAAGATGCTGTAAGAGAGTCACTTGAAAAGATACAGGACGTGTCAGTAGACCGAATACCCGACCAAGTGACCAAGTATAAGGGAAGCACCAATATCTGTGATTTTATAGCCTATAAACATCCCACACTTTTTTATATCGAATGCAAGTCAGTACAGGGGAACACTCTGAGTATCCATAGCATCCCTAAGAGGGGTAAGGATGGTAAACTACACGGATTTTACGGGAACATTCGAGACAATCAGTGGGAGGGGTTGCTTGAGAAGTCAAAGATAAAGGGAGTAGTTGCAGGAGTTCTCTGTTGGTGGATTGACCATGACGTTACCTTGTTTTTGCCAATCGATTTGTTACAGGACTTATATGAGGCTGATTGTAAAAGTGTGCGATATGATGTGGCGTATGATGCATCAGTGCCGATAGTAGAACTTAAGGGTGAAAAGAAACGAGTCTATTTTGACTATGACATGACACCACTTTTAAAACTTAAACACTAGGAGGAAACGAGATGATTTATGACGTTAGCGAGAAGAGCAAGGAACTGTTAGCCTCTATCAGAGGTACAGTAGAGAATACCTCAATACAGGTGAATGACATTGTAAAGGAGATAATTGAGCCGTATTGCAAGGATTTGGACAACTATATCAGATTCATTGCCAATTGTCTGAAAGACGGAGAGAAGCCTCCTACAACGACAGAACTTGAGGATTTTTGTATGAACCTTTCCACCTATATTTACTTTGCTGGTGGCATGTGCGAACAGTTGGGCATTAAGGACGATATCAGCAAAGCCGTATGGAGAGAGGTTTATAACACAGCAAGAGACAATAACACACAGGGTACAGTTGCCGACAGGAATACACAGGCTGAGTTACAGAGTCAGCACGAACAGTTGACAAATATCTGTTATTCAAGAGCGTATAAGACCATGAAAGCCAAGGTAGACGCAGCACAGGAACTTCTTTCAAGTTGTAAGAAAGTACTGTCACATAGAATGCAAGAGGAACAGTTGACACATATGATGTCAACCACAGCAGATAGTAAGAAAGAGAGGTGGGACTATTGAACAAGAAAATAAACATGAAAGCAACAGGGGAGAACATTAAGAAGAGGTGTGAGGCTCAGAAGATATCGCCCGATGAACTTGCGAGATTTTTCAATCTTGACCTTTCAACCCCGTATTATTGGTTTCAAGGTAAGTCACTTCCTAGATGGGAGTTGGCATTTAACCTTGCTGATATACTGTCATGCCGACTTGAAGACCTGTTTGTGCTTGAGTCAGATGAGGAATAATAAGGAGGGTAAAAGAGATGTCAAAGATGAAAGAGTTGATGAAGAGTATCAACAAAGAGTTAAAGGGAAATATTGTCAGTAAGGGGTTGCCTCAGTACGACTATAAGAGAATCCCTTTCACTAGTCCGAGACTGAATTACATGACCTATGGTGGAATCCCCATGGGAAAGTTGGTTGAGTTCTTTGGTGAGAACCATGGAGGTAAGACTACCACAGCCCTTGATGTCATTGCCAATTATCAGCACATGGAGGGGGCGAAAGATGTAGTCTATGCTGACATGGAGAACACTTTTGACCGAGTATGGGCAACAAAATTAGGAGTAGATGTTGAGAACCTTTGGATTATAAAGCCCGAGGGACAGGGTGCTGAGACAGTCTTTGAACAGATACTTCAAATGCTTGATACAGGCGAAGTAGGACTCGTGGTAATCGATTCCTATGGTGCTATGATGTCCAATAAAGAGTTTGAGGATAGCGTAGAGGATAATCAGTATGGTGGCATTGCAAAGGCTCTTACCAAGTTCAGTAAAAAGGCTGAGATGCTTTGCAATAAGTATGAGGCTACTGTAATCGGTATCAATCAGTTACGTGCTAAGATGAATGACCCATATGGCGGAATGACCACAACAGGTGGTGAGGGTTGGAAGTTCCTTTGTTCAGCAAGATTTGAGTTCCGTATGGGCAAGTATATAGATGCAAAGGGTAACGACCTTACAAGACAGGCTGAGAATCCTGCAGGCAACTATGTAATGGTTACCATGAAGAAGAATAAGACTTGTCCCCCTACAAGACGCACGGGCTTCTATACTCTGAATTATCTTAAGGGCATTAACTATCTCAAAGATTTGATAGAGGTTGCGCTTAAGTACGGAATAATCGAACAGTCGGGAGCATGGTTTGCTATAAAGGATGCTGAGACAGGCGAACAGATAGAAAAGTTACAGGGACAGGCAAGAGTGTACGAATACCTTGAGTCTGAGGAGCATATCGACACCTTAAAGATGATTGAACAGTACATAGACAGTAAGATACAGGAGGACTAAAACTTTTTGAAATTTTTTCAAAATAGTTGTTGACATACATTCTGTACTATGTTATTGTTGTATTGTCGAAAGACACTTAAAACACTTAAAACACGGAGGAAAACGACATGACTATCATTCTTAAGAGTTGGATATACGAGGAAATTCAGAGCAAGGCTTTTTGCAAGGGCAAGACCATTGTTTGGAATAAGAACTTTGAGTATGACAAGAATGGTAAGGAAATCGTAACCTATACCATCAAGGTCAATGGCATTGTCAGAGAGACCGAAAAGGCAATCTGTTTTGATTGTGTTTATTGGTATCATGGAAGCCGTACTGTGAACTTTACTGAGCACACAGGATACAAGGTATGGATTCCTAAATCAGCCATCCTTGAGTATGACAATCGTGGGTTTGCCGTAGCAATGTAACCTTAAAACACTTGGAGGACAGAGATATGAGAATAGATATGATAATCACTTGCACCGTCATAGGTTCACTTGATGAAATCACATTACGGTTCAATTCTGAGGAGCATCACATTGAATCACTTCGTAGAGCGTATGAGTCAGCGTTTCGTAGTGGTGAGTTTTCCGATATGAAAATCGAACTGATATATAGCCGTGTGTGAGGTAGATATGAGCGTATTAGACACTTGGAAAGGTACAATTGAGATAAATGGTTCACAGCACACGAACATTGATGACGTTCGTGGGGCTGTGTCCATTCATTTGATTCCTAACGGATTTGTTAAGATGGAAGAGGAAGCAAAACCCTCTGTTAAACCTGTGACTGAGGATACTGTTTATGTTGTCAAGGTAAAGACTTGGATGACTAAACCATCAACTCCCGAATTTAACTTTATGGAGAAGTTTAATAAAGACATTCCGATGCCTCTTAGAGTTATGGTGGGAAAGGTAATCAAAGAGTCTCCTAAGATGATTTACATGCAATTACACGGAGATATCTTACAGGAGGTTACACAGACTTGTATGTGCTGTGGAAAACCTATCACTAATGAGGTGAGCAAGTATTTCGGTATGGGTCCAGTATGTGGACAGCATAATTACGTAAATCCGTTCAGTTCTAAGGAAGAGTTGAAAAAGGCTGTTGGAGAGTACAAGGAACGGCTACAAAACATAACTTGGGAGGGTTGGATTCCTCAGAGTGCTATAGAGGAGATGAAGATATATGAATAGACCCACTCGCTTTTACTCAGACCGACAGGAGAAAGCCGTAGCAAAAGCCCTTGGGGGCAAACAGACAGCCAACAGCGGAGCAACAGCCTTTGTAAAAGGGGACGTTCGTGCAGGTGATTGGCTGATAGAATGCAAGACAGCCACTACCGAGAAGAAATCTTTTTCTATCAAAAAGGAATGGCTTGAGAAGAACAAAGAAGAAGCATTCGATACGGGATATTCCAACAGTGCACTTTGTTTTGATTTTGGTGATAATGGTACAAGGTACTATGTCATAGACGAGAAAACATTTAAACAATTAAAGGAGGGCATTTTATGACACAGATATCAAGGATTTTGGGGCATATGAAAGCAACAAAAGACCACAGCATTACAAGCATGGAGGCGTTTCAGAAATTCGGAGCAACACGTCTTTCGGCTGTAATCTTTGAGTTACGCAAGAGAGGCTATGACATTACGTCAATCCCCGAAGAGAGCGTCAATCGCTATGGTGAGGATTGCAAATATGTCAGATATCGTCTGAACATGAAGAGCGTAAAGTCAGTAGAAAAGTAACCAGTCAGAAAAGGAGAAACTTATGGAAGTCAAAACCTGTGAACAGTATGTGTTACAAAAACTTGAAATTGCTGAGAATGATGTGGAGTCTTTGAAGATGGATATCATCTGTAAAAACTCTCAGATTGAATCTCTTACGGATGAACTTAATGAGATTAAGTCTGAACTTAATGAGATTAAGTCGTTTATTCAGAGAAGATTCACTATCTATGAATCGCTTAATGATAATTCACTTAATTTTGATGAACCTTGGGAGAAGCATGATGAGCATGATTATAGGCTGATTGTAAATATTCTCAAAGAGGGACAGGAGGGCAAGTAATGAAGAGAGCAGAACTCGCATTTGTCGATAAGACAACACTTAAGAAGTATATCAAGAAACAGGGACTTAGGCTTAATCAGCTTTCGGAAGATATGGGATACGCATCAAACTATCTTGCTGATGTGCTTAGAGAGGGACGTAAAAACTTACCGCTTCCAGCATATAAGCATCTTTGTTCAATGTTAAAGGTTTCGGAAGATAAGTTTATCATTAAGGACGAACCTAAGACAGTGACAAAGCCCCAGGAGAAGACGGAGACGGCTACACCGACCATTATTAATAATGGTTTCACTCCCGAACAGTTCAATGCACTGATACAGGCAATCAGTAATCTCGGAGATACCATCAATAAGGGACTTGAGAAGATAGCAAGTACTGAGAGTAGCACAGCCATTATACAGGGCAAGATTTACGGAGAACTCACAGGACTTTCAAATGCTCTTGGGGTGAATAATAAGCCTCAGACAGAAGTTACTAAGGGCGTACAGGTAAGACCTCAGTATGCCAATACCATCGGAGGAAAGCATTAATGGCTGAACAGTCGCTTGCTGTAAAATACAGACCAAAAACTTTTGAAGATGTAACAGAACAAGGAAGCATCATACAAATCTTGCGTAATCAGTTGGAAAACGGCAAGATAAAGCATGTCTATTTGTTCAGTGGAGGTGCTGGCACAGGTAAAACTACTTGTGCCCGCATATTCGCTAATGAGATAAATAACGGAAAAGGAATGCCCGTAGAGATTGATGCAGCAAGTAATAATTCTGTTGAATCCGTAAGAACAGTAATTCAACAAGCCGTTCAACCAAGTCTTGACGGAAGCACGTACAGGGTCTACATTTATGATGAGTGTCATATGTTGTCGGTATCAGCATGGAATGCAATGCTTAAGATGCTTGAAGAGCCTCCTCAGACAGCAATATTCATTTTCTGTACAACAGACCCGCAGAAGATACCTAAGACAATCCTTTCAAGGACTGAAAGATACGATTTCCAACGTATAAGCCAACAAGGTATTGTGGACAGACTTAAGTGGATAATCGTAGAAGAGAACCAAGGCAAGGAGATAGATGACCTTTTACACTTTTCGTATGATGCCCTTGAATATATAGCAAAGATAGCAGATGGCGGTATGAGAGATGCTATTACATTGCTTGAGAAGTGTCTTGCATTCGATAAGGATGTGTCACTTGATAATGTCGTAAAGACAGTCGGAACAGTAGATTTCAAGGTATTCTTTGACCTTACAGAGAGCATCGTAGATGAGATACCTAAAGAGATGCTTGAGATTATTGAGCAAGTACATTCACAGGGCAAGGATTTGAAGTTATTCGTTCGTGGTTATTTGGATTTCGTTCTTGATTTGTGTAAGTTTGACACCATGCGAACATTGACCTACACCAAAATTCCCAATTTTTATGAGGACGGTCTCAAGAAGATGGACAATCATTATTTTGATATCTGTTTTCAGTTGCTTCAAAAGTTACTCAAACTCAATTCGGATGTGAAGTGGGACAGTAATCCCAAGGCATTGATAGAGGCTAACTTGATTGACATGTGTATGAGGGCTGAGTGATGGGAAAGACATTAGTGCAGCCCGATAATATGACATGGGCAGAGTGGATGTGTGAGTTGATGTGTGGAGAACCCGAAGATGACGAAGATGATAGGACAGTTGAACATACAGGACAAAGTAAAGACACTGATAGAGTCCAATAATTTTCCCCGATTCTGTTTGTTAGTCGGAGACAGGGGAAGTGGTAAGAAGACCTTTGCTCAGTGGTTTATCGGACAAGAACTTGATATGCCGACAGAGATGTGTGGCATTGATGCTGAGAGCGTAAGAAGCACAATAGAACAGGCGTATTCCACAATAACTCCTATACTATATGTGTTTCCCGATGCTGATAACATGTCTCTTTCGGCTAAGAATGCGTTATTGAAAGTAACAGAAGAACCTCCAAATAACGCACGTTTTGTAATGACAGTAACAAGTACGGATAATGTGTTGCAGACCATTCTTAGTAGGGCATTTGTGCTTTACATGGATTCCTATACAACACGGGAGATAGCACAGTACTATTCTGAAAAATACGAAGTGGACAAAGATGAGATTTACTTAGTCACACAGTATTGTAATACTCCTGGGGATGTTGATTTGCTGTTGTCTTACAATGTCAACGAGTTTCATGAATATGTAACACGTGTTATTGATAACATTGACAAAGTGTCGGGAGCAAATTCATTCAAGATAGGTGCTAAGTTAAATCTTACCTCAGAGGGTGAGGGATATGACCTTGCGCTGTTTTGGAGAGCATTTTCAAATACATGTTGGTGGCATTTAATCGAGCATCGAAAGTATTCTGAGGGTATTGATATTACCTCTAAGTATCTGACAGAGTTGAGAATCAATGGACTAAATAAACAGTTCGCATTCGATAATTGGTTATTGGATATACGGAAAGCGTGGATGAAGTATGCAGAGGATTAAGAGGGTTAATCCAAACATAAGCAAGGTAATGGATGACATTGACGCTATCTATGCGCTGACCTCCGATGTAGCCACGCACCCACTGATTCGTCCTGTGTTTGATGAGAGTTGCAAATCGCTAATCGACCTGTTTAATACATATTGGTATGAGACGTATGAGGTGGATTACACAAATATCACATATGATTCCTTACCAACCAACTATAACAAGAACATGATTCTTTCTTTCAGTGGAGGGAAAGACAGTATAGCATCAGCAATCAAATGGAGAGATGCTGGCTATAACGTCTATCTGTACCACATGAAAAAGATAAATCGGTCATTCAGTGATGAGTGGGAGAGTGCTCAGAGGTGTGCCGAGTTGCTGAACATGCCAATATTCTTTGATGAGATTTCATACAGTGGTAAGCACATGTGGATGGAACACCCAATGAAGAACATGATTATAGCAAATGGTGCGCTATCCTATGGTATACGAGAGGGAATAAGCACGAACATTGCGTTCGGCAACTACACAACGAGTGTGTTGGTCGATAATCCGTTTGACCGTTGTGCAGGCGATTGCATGGACATGTGGGAAAAGTATGAGCATATCATTCAGAGAGTGTTGCCCGATTTCAAGATTCACTGTAACCTTTCTAACATGAATGAGACTCTTGATATTGTATCCGAGCATAAAGACCTTTACGAGAACAGTCATTCATGCCTTTGCCGACATAGCCTAAGACCTTACAGGAATAATTGGGTCAAGGAGAAGTTCGGGATAGTGCTTCCTAGGCTGAGATGTGGAAGTTGTTATAAGTGTGCTGTTGAGTACATTTATATGGCTGACCATGATAAGATGCCGTTCAATGAGGCATATTATAAGTATTGCCTTAATCAGTTGCTAAAGGTGATGATAAACGAGAATGTGTATCCTAGGAATGTCTATGGGATATGGGAACATTTTATGTTATATGACATAAGTGAGTCAAAGATATACGACCAAATGGATAATGTTGCCGTGCTACTTGGAGGGATAAAATGGCTGTAGATGATTTGAAATATCATGAATGTATGCAATTGACAAGTCAGTTCAAGTTTTGTCCGAATGCATTCCGAGTAGACCTGTATAGGGGCTGTGATTTCGGTTGTAAATACTGTTTTGCGAACATGGAAGCATTTCATGAGACAGGAACAGGACTTTCTATGTGGAGAAGTGCCGATATTGGCGAGATTAGGCGTAAGTTCGAGTTAGCACTTGAAACAGATACCGAGTCAAAGAGCGTTGTGGTAGAGTTGTTGAGGCATAGAGTGCCTTTGCATTGTGGTGGGATGAGTGACCCTTTTCAGAAAAGAGAATGGGATAGGCATCTTACTAAACAATTAATCGAGATATCCAACAAATATAATTATCCGATTCAATTTTCTACCAAGACAGCATATTTGCCTACGGACTATTTTGACATACTTAATCCTAAGATACATGCCTTTCAAGTGTCTCTTATGGGACTTGATTACGATTATGTGACCAAGTGGGAGACCAATACTCCGAGACCGACAGACCGAGCCGAGTTTGTTCAGTTATTGAGAGCTGAGGGGTTTTGGTGCTCAGTAAGAATACAGCCCGTAATCGAGATAGAGCCTGTTTTAAAAATGGTTGAGATGTTTGAGGACATACCGAGTTATTATTCCGTGGAACATTTGCATGTTATGGCAGACAGTTATGTTGCACAGCAAGCCTTAAGGGATAATGAGATTGACCCTAACGTATTTACTCAGAATGGTGGAGTACTTGAGTTCAAGAGAGATATAAAGATAAAGAACCTTGAGGCTATAATGAAGATAGCAAACGGCTATGGAGTCAAGGTAGGGGCGGCAGATAATGATTTGCACCATATGAGTCAGTCAAGATGTTGTTGTGGGACTGATACGATTGGGGAGGATTTCAATGAATACTTGAAGTTCAACAGTTGTTATCTATCCACAGGGGAGTCGGATATAGACAATATATGGATTCCTAAGTCAAACGTAAGGAGGCATATGAATATAGGCAAACAGAAGCCTGTTGTGTATGTCGAGGATGTAGTCAAGAAATATCTGAAAGATAACACAGAACTGATACCCGATGAGTATCGGGAGAATGTTGAAAAGAAGTTGTTCGGTAACTATAAACAAAGATTATTCTAAGAGGTGCGATTATGACAGTAGAAAAGACGGGCTATGACCTTATGGCAGACATTCTTGATATCAATGAGACTATTGAGAAATTGAAGATGAGGAATACAGGGGATACGCCCGATTTGGATTTATGCAATGCAACAAAGTTACTTTTGACATACAGAGATGTGTGTGTGACTCTGTTGAAACAGACAGTAGTAGTGCATGGAAACGTGTTCTAAAAATATTTTGAAAAAAATTCAAAAAAGTTGTTGACATATAATATCACATTTGATAATATAAAGATGTCGAAAGACAAAACACTTAAAACACTTGAAAAACAAAGGAGACTTGAATATGAGAAACTCAAACGCTAATTACAATCTTAAGAACATCATGAACAAGGCTTGGAATCTTTTCAGAGCAAACTTCGGAACTTTCAGTGATTGCCTTAAGCAGGCTTGGGAAGAGGCTAAAGAGTTAGTCAGTGCTGTAAAGATTATCGGTGCTGAGGTAAGAACTTGGTTCGGATGGAAACAGATGGGATTCGAAGTAATGCACGGAAGCAAGGCTGTATTTCAGAGAACTATCACTGATACCACAACTAAGAGTGGATACAGAGTAGTAAGTTACTTCACCCGTTCACAGGTTGCACCTATTGCCGAATAATAAACACTTAGAAAAGGAGATACGAATATGAATACACTTGAGGCACTTGCAAACGTAAACAAACTCATTGAGGAACTTGAGGGACTTAATGACCGTACCTATGCTGAGAACAATGGCAAGGTAAACTATAGTAGACACAAGACCATCAGATATGATTACAGGACAGGTAAGCGTAAGTACGCATTTTATATTGGTGACATCTTTGATGAGGTCGGAATCTTTGATTGGTGGGGAGATACCCTTTCAGTCTCACAGTTGAAACAGATGAAAGCATTCCTTGAACAAGCGCATAAGTTAGGTTTTGACGGATATGTTTGTTTCAAGGTCGGTGCAGCAGGTTGCTCACATGGTATGTGGGCACATAAGGAGGAGAGCACCACAGGATACAGCCCCGATGGAGACGTACTTTTCCATAGTTTCAGAAGTGGTGATTGTTATTGGGATGTGTGCCTTAACAATACATGGATTCATGATACAGTTGAGGATTCCCGTCACAACTATAAGTTCTCACTCAAGCGTGTAAAGGAAGCAATTAGAGGGTAAAAGATGACATATTCGGATATCAAAGGGCACTTGCTAAATGGCACAGTGCCCAACTTCCTTATATTTTGTGGGGAAGAGCGAGAAGTTCAGCGCATCTACATAAACAAGATTGCTGAGAGCAAAAAACAGATATTGAAGAGGATTGATGGAGTGGGAGAAGCCTTGAAGAATCAAGGAACTTCTCTATTCAGTCAGTCCTTTTGTTATGTGTGCACAGAGGATACAGAGTTTCAGAAAGCCGAGAGTGCGTGGGATACTATAAGAGAATCAATCGGAAGCAATACACTGATTTATCAGATATCCAAGATAGACAAGAGGTCTAAGTTCTATGGGTATTTCTCAGAGTCTATACTGATGTTTGATTATATGACCGAGCAAGTATTAACCAAGCATATCAAAGAGCGTTCGGAATTGTCCACAAATGCCTGCAAATTACTGATAGAGGTATGTGAGTACGATTATAGTAGAATCCTGTCAGAATTGGGTAAAATAGAGGCGTATGTAAACGTCAAAGGAATGAAATGGGATACGGCATTCTTTGAGTTGCTTAATGGAGGAGCGATATACAGACCACCTACAGATGCAATATTCGATTGGGTAAATGCTGTACTGAGTGGTAAACCACAACAGGCATTTAAACTGTATGAGGAGTGCAAGAGATTGGGTGAGCCGTCCTTGAGGTTGTTATTGGTGCTGTACCAAGGCGTAAAGAGGTTATTACAGGTACAGTCATGTGAAGTATCAAATATTGCGGAGAATACAGGATTAACACAATGGGAAATAAACTTAGTAAAAGACTTCGTAGGAATATACCAAACAAGAGAATTGGTAGAAGCATTACGAAATATCCGAGATTTAGAGGTAGGAATAAAAACAGGACAAATAGAAGAGGAAGTATCTGTACCATGCGCAATGATAAACCTAATCAGACAGTAGAGGAAACCAAACAGGAATATGTGTATTGTCTGAGATGTGGGAAACGGCTACATTCCGAGGAAAATAAGATGCGTGGCATGGGTAAGGTATGTTGGGAAAAGACCCAAGCCGAGCATAATAAGATGCAAAGGTTGTTCTGAAAACCCTTGTAAAACAATGTATACTATGATATAATAAGAGAGTCGAAAGACACTTAAAAACCTTGAAAAACGGAGGAACAGTAAATGATAATCAAAGTAAGAACATGGGTATATGATAAAGTATCCAAGGAAGCCGAGAAGTATCACAGAAGCCTAATTGCCGTAAGGCAAGAGTATCGAGATTTAGTGTGTTTTGAGATAGAGGGAATAATCAGAGAAACCGCCAAATCGATTACAGTAGATGCTAAATTCTATAAGACCACCTATGGTGATATAATCGATATGAATAAATACAGTGGATATTATATCAATATTCCAAAATCAGCCGTTATTAAATAATTGCAATGCTAACATATACAGTGTATACTGTGTATATGGCAAGCAATAGTGTAAATCAAAATTGCATATGGAAAGATGTAGTCGGTTATGAGGGTTTATATCAAGTAAATAATTTGGGAGAAGTAAGAAGTCTTTCCCGAATAGTTGCTGGGGTATCACATGGTGTACCTCTGAAAAGAATGACACCCTCAAAGTTATTGACCCTTTTGCCTGTGGGTAAGAATGGAGTGTACCGAAAAGTAGCGTTGTGTAAGAATGGCAGAGTAAAGCAATTGTTAGTGCATCGGATAGTAGCAATGGCATTTATTCCTAATCCCGAACAGAAACCGCACGTAAATCATCGGAACGAGATAGGTTCAGATAATCGTGTGGAAAATCTTGAATGGGTAACCGTTAAAGAGAACGCAAATTATGGTACTCGTAATGCTCGCATTAGTCAAGCTGAAAAAGGCAAGGTAGTTCCACGGGGAGTAAATAGCCCTAGTTACGGATTAAAGCGTAGCGCAGAAACACGGGAACGAATGAGACAGAGTGCTTTGAGGAGATATTCAAATGCCAAGCAACAGCGTTAATATTCACCGATTGCAGACAGCGATAAACGGAAAGGGGTACAATGTATTGTACTCCACTTCGCAATTCTATTCATTCAAGCAAAATCGTCCTATAACAGTATATCAAATAAGACAGGCGGTATGGGATGATGAAAAGCAAAAGTCTAAGAGCATAGAACTCTTTAAGTCTACCTCCCAATTACAGATACTATTATTCCTACGGGATATGTGGTATGAGATAAATGGTTGGGAAGTACCAACAGACAATGAGATGTGGAATAAGGCTAAAGAGAAGTACTATGAGAAGCAAGCAAACGCTATAGAGGATGAGTAATATTTTACATGTACAGAATATTACACGTCCAATATAATGGACATGCCCCCCCCCATCTTGAGAAGACATTAAGCCCCCATATCAATAACACTTGTTTTTATAAGCCCATTACCGAGAGAGTTTAGCCCCTAAGGGAGAGGGGGAGAGGGCTGAGGCGGTGGGGGAGGTATCAAAGAATTGCTGTGTGCAAATCCTAAAGAATGTGCCCCCTCCCATGGTTAAAAAGTGGCTTGATTTCCGAAAAACATGGGGTAGGGGGTCTGAATTTTACAAATTTTGAAAATTCCTACATTTGTGGGGCGAGCGAGGTGATAAAATGCCTGTACATAAGGTCGGAAAAGACTGTTATCAGTGGGGAAAGAGTGGCAAAGTCTATTGTGGGAAAGGTGCTAAACAGAAAGCACAGAAACAAGGACAAGCCGTGAGAGCAAGTGGCTACAAGGAGAAGAAAAATGACAAATAATGAGCAAAGTGGGGCATGGAAGACCATAAGAGGCACAAGAGTTTTCATCAGAGACGGAGAATCCGTAGAAGATGCGCTCGTTAGAGGTGCTGAGGAGAAGAAAGCACGGGAGATTGCGAAAAATAAGGAAGTTGCGGATAAGTTAAATGGCAAGAAATCCGCTGAGAAAGTTCCCACTAAAGGAAAACCCGTAGAATATAAGGGATATGGAGTTGATTATGACCTGTATCATAACAAAGAGTATACAGTACAGGTAGATGGGGATGATGTAATGTTCAAATCCTATGATGAGGCAAAAGCATTTATAGATAAACTTGTCGGTGATAATAGAAAGTAATAAAGAGAGGGCAAAAGCAATGGCAACAAAGACAAAGAAAACAACAGAAACAAAAAAGACGGGCGGGGATAATGTTGCCAAGAAAAAGACTACTAATGTCCGTACAGCAAAGAAAGCACATAGAGAATCATTTAGTACTCATGATGGACATGCATTAACAGCATCAGAAGCAAAGTTCATAGATGAGTATATAAAAAATGGTATAGCAAGACAAGCATATATAGCTGCATACCCTAATAGTAACCCTAAGTGTGCATCACAGAATGCTGACCGCCTGTTAAATAAACCTTACATCAACTCGGAAATTAACTACAGGCTTGAATGTGCGAAGAATGATAGCATCGCAAGTGCTGAAGAGATAATGAATTACCTTTCAGATGTAATGAGAGGAAATATCAAGGATGCGTTTGGACTTGATGCGCCTCTTTCAGAGAGAACACGTGCTGCTGTGGAGTTGGCAAAGAGACAGATTGACATACCGAACAAGTTTTCGAATAATGAACAGCCCGAACTGAAAATCACACTTGACTTTGGAGGTGGGGATGAGCACCCTACAGTGGCAGAAGTGATTGGGAATGGGAATGTAACAATCGAGGATGGTGATACTGATGACTGAGACGCTTCGCATCCCACTCTCTGACTGTATAATCCCAATGTACAAAGAGATATTGCAAGACGTGTTGCAACATAAACATACTCATTATGTTGGGGCAGGAGGAAGAGGTAGTACAAAATCATCATTCTTTGGTGGTATCTGTATACCTCTTTTGATTATTCAGAATCCTAATGTACATGCTATCTGTTTTCGTAAGGTAGGAAATACGATACAGAACAGTATATACTCACAGGTGGTATGGGGTATCTACAAACTCGGATTAGAGAGTCTGTTTCATATCCCTAAGACATATAGTACTCCTATAGTGTACTTACCCACAGGGCAAAGAATATTGTTCATGGGTATGGATGACCCGAATAAGGTAAAATCGGTTAAATTACCATTCGGATATATCGGAATCACCTGGTGGGAGGAACTTGACCAGTTCAGTGGGGAGAATGAAATCCGTAAAGTCTTACAGTCCACAATGAGAGGTGGAGAACTGTTTTGGGACTTTAGAACCTTTAACCCTCCGATAAGTAAACTTAATTGGGCAAATGAGTATGCTGAACAGGCTGAGATAAATGGAGGCAATACACTTGTTGTTAGAAACTCCTATCTAAATGTCCCTCTTGCTTGGCTAGGAACTCAGTTCATAGAAGAGGCTGAGGAATTAAAGCAACGGAATGAGAGAGCATATATTCATGAGTACTTAGGAGTAGCAATCGGTACAGGTGGAGATGTATTCCCGAATGTTGAAGACCTCGACATGACCCAACTTGTAGATACTCCCCACGGACAGGAGGAGATGTGGAAGACGTTCGACAGGATATATAATGGTATTGACTGGGGATTTGCACGTGACCCTTTCCGTTTTGTAAGGATGCATTTTGTTCCCGAAAAGTTAGACTTATATATCTTTTCAGAGTATGATACTCTTAAGAAGAGAAACGAAACAGTATTCCACGAACTTTATGACGAGTTGCAACTTGTGGATAGGAAAGAGCAAGTTATTGCCGATAGTGCTGAGGAGAAATCGGTGGCTGACTTTAAGGCGTATGGTGCATTCATAAGACCAGCTGAGAAAGGTCCAGAGAGTGTAAGATATGGAATTAAGTGGTTACAGGGACTCAATCACATCTACATAGACAAGAGAAGATGCCCTAAGACCTATTTCGAGTTCAGTACCTATGAGTATGAACAGGATAAGGACGGAAACTTCATAAGTGCTTATCCCGATGAGAACAACCACAGCGTAGACGCAGTGAGGTATGCACTTCAAAAGTGGTGGGCACGAAAGGGAAATTGATATGTACGAATGTTTGCATTGTGGCAAGAGAGCCGTCATTTGGGACAATGACTTTAGTTTTGAAGAGATGGGATACGATGGGGACGGAATCGTTCATGTTTGCCATTGTACCCACTGTGGTGCTGAGATTGAGTGCAGAATATCCTTAGAGGATGAGATGAACTCAGTGTTTAATGATGAGGAGTTTGATATATAATGGGAAGCACGGGAACAAAAGGTGATGGAGTTTACTCACACGTAGATACTAGAACAACCCCTATGTCGGCTGAGGACATTAAACAGGTCAGTGGGGATTGGAGTACAGGATACTTTCAGACAGGAACATCCTTTGGTATTAATAAATCTCTTAGGCGTGTTGCAGAAGAGGGTGTTTCTCTTGATAAGGCATTAGATGACCGATTCGGAAGAGATGTCAATGAAATCAAGAAAACTATAGAAGCCATGGACAGAAATATGCATCCTATCGATAAGGATATGAAACTTGTCAGACTTGTTGATTCCAATTACACCGATAAATTGTTCAAATCATTGGGTGTCAGTGATGAGATACGTAAAGCCGTTAATAATATGACTTCACGAGGAAGTTTAGGGGCTGAACAAGATAAATATCTGTCAGAACTTAAGGAGAAATTGGTAGGCGCACATGTCCAAGAGCCTAGTTATATGTCTTGTTCTCATGATTTGCAACTTAAAGATTCAGCATTCAAGAGTAGAAGAGTAGCCCTTGATATTGAAGCACCTAAAGGAACAATGGGAATGTTCAGCCCTACTAGGCAGGAAGCCGAGTTTGTACTTGCAAGAAACAGTGGCTATCATATTACGAACATCCGTTTTGACCAAAAAGACCATAGATTAGTGTTTGAAGTGAGAATGGGCAAGTAATTTTTGAAGATTTTTCAAGAAACATGTTGACAAACATTACTTACTATGTTACCATGAGGTTACTAAAAGAAGATTTTCACCAAAAGGAGGTGCAAAAATGAAGAAAACAACCAAAAATCCCAAGGCAAATGACCCGAAAGCCAAGGAAAGGTTCGTTGCAAGCGGAGAGGGACTGATAATCACTCCTCCCAAGAAAAAGACAACCAAGAAATAAGGAAAATCTCAATATTTCCTCTTATTAAGTTTGCCTGTTGTCAAATTCTCAATATTTGTATATAATGAAAATAACGTGGTAGCACGTATATTGAGAGAGCAATAACAAACGTTATTTCAATAAGGAGGAAATAGTAATGGGTTCGAGTGGAATCGTTATACCTAGAACGCCTGGTAGTGTCAAGCGTGAGCCGATTTCAAACAACATTTCAGCATGGGAAAATGCGCTCAGAAGAGGAGACGTTAATCCCGACATTGAGCACGGAGCACTTTTTGATAAGAACGGCAATCCTATCGTAGGATACCAAGGAGATAGACACAGTGTGTCCGTTGAGGCGAGAGTTCTTCGAAGTGATGGAACATTCACTCATTTTCATCCCGACAGGTCTTTCGGAGGTACACTTTCAATGCAAGACCTTAAGGTGTTTGCAAGGTCTAATCTGAGTGAACTGAGAGCCGTTTCCGGACAGGGGCAATTGTATTCAATTAAAGCAGGCGATAACGTTGATAGACAGGGACTTGCTAGGTGGGTAAGGTCTAATCAGAGACTTGCACAGCAAAACTTTGAGAGTTCTTATAGGTCAGCCCTTAAACAGGCTACCACACCTCTCAAGTCTGGACCTCACAAGGGAGAAATCAAACTTGTTAATCGTAACACAGGTAAGGTTACTTACAGAAAGCCTATGACTCCTCAGCAGGCTATGAACTATGCAAGAGCCTATTCCGTAGGTATGTTCGACAGAATGTACGGAAAGGCACTTTCCCGTTATGGTGTAACCTATACTTCCACTAAGGCAGGTAGAAATTCCGACAGGAGATAATTTAAAAGGATGGCAATAACATGAGGAGATAATTTAAAAGGAGGGCAATAACATGGCATCTGAGAAAGACGAAGAAGTAATCGTTATCGGAAATGATGGGCTTGATGACATTGAGAGAAACATACTCATCGAGACTTTCGGTAAGGAAGAGGCTGAGAAACTTCTGAATGAGCAGAAAGAAGAGGCTGAGTCTCTTGATGAGGAATTACAGGAGATTGTCGATGGTGCACCTGCACTTGACGAAATCTAAAGGACTTTTAGGAACACTCCCCCACACCACTATGGGGGAGTTGTGCCTATATGGAGGCGAATATGACACTCTCCGATATTTGGCATAACGTAAGGGAGATTATACGTAATATGGTCGGATTACGTGCAACAATAGAAAACACACTCAATATTGCACCAGCTGTAAGCCATAAGATGGCTGAGGCAATAGATGAATGGACTAACATGTATGAGGACAAGGCTGATTGGATACACGAGCCTACCGCTTCTGACCCTACCCGTGTTGTATCTCTCGGATTGCCTGCATTTATTGCAAGTGAAAAAGCGAGAATGGCTGTACTAGAATTACAGTCAGAAATAACAGCACCCAAGAAGACCGAAGAGGTAGATAATCCTAAGTATCAGCCTCCTACAAGCGACTTAATGGGCAATATCCATACAAGTGGTGAGCCTATGACTATTATCCAAGAGACTCCTCAAAGCCCCGAAGAACGTGCGAAGTACATGAATGAGCAATATCAGACCAAACTGTTGCCTAAGATTAGAACACAGTTAGAGTTCGGTATCGCTAAGGGTTCATTGATTATTAAGCCATATGTGGTCAAATCCAAACAGCAAAATGTTGCTGGTATGGAGAACGAACAACAGGGTGAGGCTGAGGATAAGTACGACATTGAGTTCGATTTTATACAGGCTGATTGTTTCTATCCTTTTGCATTTGACAGCAATGGTAAACTTTCAGAAGTTGCCTTTATTCAGACTAAGACGGACAAGGATAAACTGTATACACGATTAGAGTATCACAAACTCACAGGAAGCAATGTAACCATTACTAACAGAGTCTTTGAGAATGAAGCAAATGCTGTTGGTGCGAATACAGGGGCTTCCGTGTCACTTGGAAGAGAAATAACTCTTGATGCTGTTCCCGAATGGAGGAATTTACCCAAATCGGCAACTATTAAGAATGTTGACAGGCTCTTGTTTGGATATTTCAAGATGCCCGATGCCAACACGATTGACCCTCATTCCCCTCTCGGAATAAGTGGGTTTGCAAGGGCAAAATCATTAATAAAGGATGCCGATTTACAGTATTCAAGACTACTGTGGGAATATGAGGGTGGTCAGTTAGCAATTGATATTGACCGTGATGCTCTTATGGAGAAGCAAGATGGTAGTGGAACTACTCGGTCAGCAATGGGACAGTTACAGCAACGCCTGTACAGAACCATTGACCTTGGTGAATCTAACACCTATCAGCCTTACGCTCCTCAGTTAAGAGATGCCTCTTTGATAAACGGACTGAACAACATTCTCATGAGGATAGAGGATGTGGTAGCCCTCTCAAGAGGTACAATGGCTGAGGTAGCAACCGAAGCAAGAACAGCCACAGAGTTAAAGATACTCAAGCAAAGAAGTTACTCAAGTAACCTTGAGATACAGAAAGCCCTTGAGGTAGCACTTAAGGATGTCATCTATGCAATGGATGTTTACTGCACCCTTTACAACATTGTAGATGATGTGGTACTCAAATCGGGTAAGGTAGATATGTCCAAACTTGGTTTGTATGCTGTATCATTTACTTGGGATGACAGCATCCTCGTAGATGTGGACACTGAGTTGAATAAGCGTATGACACTTCTTCAAGCAGGTCTTACATCCAAAAGAGAAGTTCGTATGTGGTACTTTGGGGAAACGGAAAGCCAGGCACAGACAGCCCTTGATAAGATTAAAGATGAGAATCAGCAATCTATCGAACAGAACATGCAATTCTCCTCTCAGATGGGAAAATCTGTTCAGCAAGGACAGCCATCAAGTTCAAATAATCCCTCCAATGAAAAAGAACAGCCCAAAGTATCCTCGAAAGAAGAGAGTGCCCAATAAGCACTCTCTTTTCTTGTTTCCTCCTTATGCAAGTATCCACTTGAGACCGTTAATCTTGTTCTGTAGCCTCTTTATTTCATCTCTACGATACTTAATGCTGTCTTTCCAATTACGGATAAACCATTTATCCGTTTCATCTGCAAGGAGTTCTTTGTACTGATTGATTTCGGTTTTATATCTTTTGATGTCTTCCTTGTAACAAGCAATTTCACATTCGATTTGTTTCTCAAGTCTGATTTCTTCTTCAGTTTTGCTATTGTCCATGAGTTTTTTACCCATATCATAAATGTCCTGTTTGGTAACAGTGTCATCATTCATATAGATAATCTCAAGTCTCTTATACAGGGTGTGATTATGTTCGTTGTCTTTACAGCCTGTGTTCTCTTGAAATTCGCTAAATAACATACCCGATACCTCCGTGTTTTAAGTGTTTATAAAGAGTACCTGCCTTTTAAGGGTCTTATATGAGTCTTGTGACTTTCCCCTGTCCCACCACTGTTTCGTTGGGGTTGCCCTCTCTTTATATTGATATATTATCAAATGTGATATCAAATGTCAACATAATTTTTGAAAAATTTTCAAACACAACATCTTGTATGCGAAAACATACTATATAACAATATATACTCCAATGATAACACCCGTTTGTTTACTTAAAGTAACAACTGTAATATAATTCAAGATAGTGGAAGTGGATTGATGTCTGCTTTTGCCCTCCGCAAACGGCGGGGGTGGAAACATCCCCGTCTATGCTTTATACGAGGGCTACCACTAAACATATAGGTCTCGACACAGACCATTAAACAGTGTCACATTCATCGCAGTAAGTGACTGCGGCTTTACAAATTAAACTTGTTAAAAAGAATGGTAGGAGGACAAAACTTATGACCATCAAAGAAATCTTCGACAAAGCCGGAGAGGACGGCACACTGACCTACGAACAGTTTGAGACCTTTATGAAAGAGGGTGGAGCAAAGTTCACAGACCTTTCAGATGGGAAGTACGTAAGTAAGTCAAAGTATGAGTCAGACCTCAAGGCAAAGGACAGTGAGATTGAAGCAAAGGATGCTGATATCGCAAGTAGGGATGAACAGATTACTAATCTGAACGGAACTATTGAGACGAGAGATACAGACCTTGCAAATCTCCAAAAGCAGTTGGAAGAGGCTGGACAGGATGCCACCAAACTTGCTGAACTCGGTGATAAAATCACAGGACTTCAAACCAAGTATGATGAAGATGTTCAGAACTATCAGAACCAGCTGAGACAACAGGCTTATGAATTTGGATGTAAGGACTATGCAAACACTAAGCAATTTTCTTCACAGGCTGCGAAGAGAGACTTCATCAAAGCCATGATTGAAAAAGGTTTGCAGATGGACGGAGACAAGATTCTCGGTAGGGATGACTTTGCTGAGGCATATTTCGCTGAGAACAGTGATGCACTCAAAGCACCCGAACCCGAACCTACTCCCGAACCCGAACCCACTCCCGAGCCTGCACCTAAGCCCATACCCGAATTGGTAGCACCTACACCTGGACCCGAACCTGGTGCTAACGCAGGCACATTTGATTTCGGATTTACAGGTGTTAGAGCACATTAAAAACTAACACATAAAAGGAGAGAAAGACTATGCCCGCACATGGAGTAGTAAACTACGCAACAGAGTATAGTAGAGCACTTTCACAGGCGTATCCTTACGTTCTGAACTTTGGTGCTCTCTATCGTACAGCCAACAACAACAAGTATCGTTGGGTAAATGCTAAGACCATCGAGATTCCTAGCATTTCAACCACAGGTCGTGTTGATTCTGACAGAGACACCATTGCAACTGCTCAGAGAAACTACGACAATGCATGGGAGACCAAGACCCTTACCAACCAGAGAAAGTGGTCTACTCTTGTACATCCCATGGACGTTGACCAGACCAACCTCGTAACCACCATCACCAACATCACCAAGGTGTTCAATGACGAACAGAAGTTCCCCGAGATGGATGCTTACTGTATCTCTAAGATTTACACCGATTGGGCAGCACTTGGAAACGTTGCTGACCACACAGCAATCACCACATCAAATGCTCTTACTGTATTCGATAATCTGATGCTCAAGATGGACAACAAGAGAGTTCCTGTACAGGGAAGAATCCTCTATGTAACCCATGAGATTAAGTACATCCTCAGAGAGGCACAGTCCATTGCTCGTAACTTCGATGTTCAGCACAACAATGCAACTATAAGCCGTGCCGTTGACAGACTTGATGAGGTTGAAATCGTAGGTGTTCCCGCACCTCTTATGAAGACTCTCTATGACTTCACAAGTGGTTGGAGACCCGCAGGAAATGCAGACCAGATTAATATGTGTCTCATTCATCCCGATTCTGTCATCACTCCTGTTTCTTACACTTTCTCACAGCTTGACGAGCCTAGCGCAGGTTCTGAGGGTAAGTACATCTACTTCGAGGAGTCTTTCGAAGATGTCTTCATCCTCAACAAGAAGGCAGGAGCAATTCAGTTCAACACCACAGTTGCTACCTCAACCTACACCGCTGTAACACCTGTCGGAACTGAGAATCCTAGCACTGAGGGATGGTACGAGTACAGTGTCATTGATGGCATCTACTTCGCTACCGCCGATACCACTGTCGTAGCTGGTAAGACCTATTACTCAGCATTAAGACCTATTACTTAGCATCTTGATGACCACAATATAGGAGGGCAATCACAATGATTTACGCTCAAAAAGGCAATAAGTTAAGACAGATTGCCGAGGCTGATATCGATACCTATGTTGCACAGGGTTTTAAGATTGTGGATGAAAAGGGGGCTGTCTTGAAAGAGACAGTTCCCATGGACATCCCCACTCTGAGAAACGCTTATGCGCATCATGTGGCTGAGATTAATGCACTCAAGGCAAAAGTGGCTGAACTTGAAGCACAGTTAAAGGTTGCAAAGGAGAAGCCCGTAAAGGCTGAAAAGGCAAAAGAGCCTGTTGAAGAGGTAACCGAGGCTGAGGCTGAGAAGAAGCCCACAAAGGGAAGAAAAGCACAGTAATAACGTAAAGGTGGTGGATTCTTATGTATCTCACGTATGCAGATTATACTTCTATGGGTGGTACATTGGATGAAACCACCTTTAATGATTTTGAATTTGAATCCGAATGCATTGTTAATTGGTACACATTCAATCGGTTAAAGACTGAGACAACTTATCCCGAAGAGTTATCAAGGTGTATGTATGCACTCATTAAGTTGGCAAAACTTAAGGCAGATGCTATGACCCTTGGTTCTCAGACAATAAGTACCTCGGAGGGTGGGGTAGTAACGACAGTAACAACAGATGCTACTATTGCATCCCAATCCAATGATGGTGTGTCTGTCAGTTATAATTCGGTAAGTGCCTCGGAGGTGTTCAATAAGTTGAACGCAATGCAAAAGGGAGGAGAAATTGAAACACTTGTTCAGTTATACTTGAACGGAGTAAAGGACTCTTTGGGAAGAAAACTTCTGTATAGGGGGTTGTACCCGAATGAGTAAGCCAGGATACCCTGTGTGGTGGGATACCACACTAACAATATATAATAAATACGAAGACCCCCAAACAGATGTTATTTCATGGTACAGAACAGTTGTTACTGATTGTTTTTGGAAAGCATCGGGGGATAAAGTATTTATCGGACAGGTTGTTTTGGATTCAAAATCAGTTCTTTGTCGTATACCGAAAGATACAAGATTTCTTGAAAGATACGATTGGGTCAAGTTACCGAATGACCAAATGGCAAATTATTTTACCATGGGAATCGGAGATATTATCGTTAAAGGTGAATGCACAGATGAGATAAATGAATATGTATCTGGGCAACACGCTACGGACTTACTTGACAAATATCGACCTTATCAAAAATGTGTTGAGGTAGACGAATTTGCAATAAATGTGGGTGTCGGAAGAAATAATGAACATTATTTGGTAAGAGGAAAGTGATGTGTCAGTTGCAAAAATCACACTGAAAATTGAACTTCCCGTAGTAGATGCTATTGAAAAGGCATTGGACGATGCTACGAGAACGGAAATATCTCAGTTAATCGCTGACAAAACTGACCCATATGTGCCGTATAAGACAGGTGCGTTAGCAAATAATGTTACAGTTACCCCCGACAGTATCACATATCATCAGCCTTATGCAGGCAAGAATTACTTTGGGGAAGATATCGCACATAATCCTCAGTACCATCCGTTGGCTACAGCGAAGTGGGATAAGGTAATGTTGCAAGAACAAGGAGAGGAACTTACCCAAGAAGTTAGAGATATAATAATACGGAGGTTAGACGAAGAAATACATGGGCGTGGATAAGAATCAAGCAATCATAGACTTTCTCATTACTTGCCCTCAAATCGCTAACAACAAGTTATTCTTTAACTTCATAAACGGCAAGGACAATGATAAACAGATAATCACCAAGTCAACAGACGTTAAGACGAACAAGGTGTATATAGATGGAAGTGTTCAGAAAAAATACTCTTGTTCGATTATAGATTTTCGGTCAATATCCTATAATGCCGTGGTAAAAGACCCCTCATATCCGAATGAGAATGTTGAGGAATTGTATGACGTGCAAGGAATCCTTGATTGGATTAATGAGCAAGCCGACAATTACAATTTCCCGAATTTCGGAAGTGATTGTATCATTGAAACAATGAAAACAGTCACAGATGTGCCGAATCTCAATGGAGTTGATACAAGTATCTCCCCAGCAATTGCTAAATACAGTATCGCCATTCAGATAGAATATCTTGATACTAGTAAACAGATTTGGAATAACTAAGGAGGAAAATCACAATGAGTGTTATCAAACAGTTTAACCTCAGACAGGGACAGAGGGCTGAACGTAAGACACTTATCACTGTTGCCGAGTGGACAGAGTATACTCTTACCACATCAGCACCTGCTGATTGGTCTACGAAATATATGTACTATTTCACCCGTTCACAGACCCCCACAGGATATGTGTATGATGCTGTTCCTACCGGAGATGAGGCTCCCACATGGGCAGCAAACAAATATTTCTCAGCATCACTGGAAAGAGAAATCATGGGCACACGTACCGAGGATTCGAGTATCGAGTATAATACCGATATCGCTACAAGCACAGACATTCTCGGAAACAACTACTCAGATGTTAATAAGACTCAGCCCGAACAGGGATTTGACCCGTTCCTTGTTCTCGGTGGTTCAAAACTCGGAGCGTTTCTTAACGACATCAGACGTAGAAATGCACTTTCTGAACTTGACCAGTTCACAATGTACATCATCACAGCATTTATCGGAGATGCTACCAATGGTTATGAGACTGAGAAGCAGACAGGCTGCACCATCTCTTACGACAGCATCGGTGGAGATGTAAACGTAAACTTCCCCATCACTGTTCATTTCAGTAACAAGATTACCACAGGTAAGGTAGATAAACTGTCATCTGACTTTGCATTTACCCCCGATGTTACTGTATAATAAAGCAAGGAGGACACTATGAGCGAATTAGACATCAAAACTTCCACAAACCTTGAAGATACTACTGATATGCCTGTTCCCACTGAGGAGCAGGCAACCTCAGTAGATACTGAAACAGCCGTACCCGAGAAAGAGATTATCGATATTCAGATGGCTTCCCCCAAAAAGACTTATCGTATTAATGGGGATAACAACTGTATTATCGAACTTAACCCCTCGGACTTAAATGTTATTGTGCGTATCAAAGAGGTTTATGCAAAACTCAATAACATGGCACAGAGGGCAGGAGCACTTTTAGTAGACCAAGAAGAGGCTACTACGGAAAAGAGTCTGAACAAGATTGCCAAGGCTCTTACAGAACTTGATGCTGAGATGAAAGATATGGTGGATTACATCTTTGATTCCAAGGTAAGTGATGTGCTTGCACAGGGGACAAACATGTACAGCCCTGTAAATGGAGAATTTTGGTTTGAGCATTGCATTGATGTTCTTATCGGTCTCTATAACGCTAATTTCAGCAAAGAGATGCGTAAGATGAAAGAACAGGTACAGAAACAGACAAGCAAGTATTCATATATGAGATAAGATATGTATTCGTTGCCTACTTCATTAATTGTAAATGGGAAAGAGTTTGCAGTCCGGAATCGTGGTGATTTCCGGACTGTATTAGATTGTTTTGAAACATTAGATACTATTGAAATAACAAAGGAAGCACGTATTCTGTCGTGTCTTTGTTTATTCTACGAAGACATTAATTGCTTTGAAGACCTCGGTAAGTTTGATGACATAGTAGAAGCCTATAACAGGATGATATGGTTCTTTAATTGTGGGCAAGATGCAATAGGAAGTCAATCTCGGTATAAGTTGCTTGATTGGAATAAGGACGCACCCCTCATATATTCAGCCGTCAACAATGTAGCGCAGAAAGAGGTGCGTAATGAGGACTATCTTCATTGGTGGACATTCATGGGATACTACCTTGCCATAGGTGAGTGTTCCCTTTCTAATATAGTATCAATTCGTAGTAAACGTGCCAAAGGCAAGAAACTTGAGAAGTATGAACAACAGTTTGTACGTGAGAATCCTCAATATTTTTGGAACACTCAGTCAGTTGAACAACAAGAGATAGAAGCCGAAATCCGTAGACTTTGGGAGAATGGAGGTAAATAATGGCAGAAGTAGAAGAGATTACAATTCCTATTGGAATGGATATAGATAAAGTACTTAAGTCTGCTGAAAAACTCCGTAAGACCCTTGATTATGCGCTTAAGTCTACTGAGGGAAAAGACCTCACAGCAAGGCTTGAGTCTATCCGTATAAAGGCTGATGCAAGTGCTAAGTCTATTGATGATATTCAGAAGAGCCTTAAAGGGATGGAGTCTGTTAAGATGGAATCCTCTTTTGTTAAGGAGTTAAGAGAAGATATTGAGCAACTTAAGGTATCCTTAGACGAAGCACAAAAAGACCTTGAAAAGACCAAAATAGATGTCGGGGCTGGTTTATACGACACTCCTCTTAGGAATAAGGGATTTTCTGAGGAGCAAATCGTTGCCGAGACTAATAAACTGTTAGAGCAGAAGCAAGCAATTGTCGAGCGTATAAATAATGAACTTGCGACCCAACAGCAACTTCTTGAGTCTACTCTTAAAAGCGATAAGGGATATGCTGACCCTAAAGAGTCCCCCGAATATCAAGCAAAAGTACAGGAACTTGAGAAAGCCGTAAACCAAGCAAAGGTTATTACGGCTTCTTGGGATGAGGCTATGTCTAAATCGGGAGGTGAGGCTGTCCGTCCTCTGATTAATTATATGGAAGAGTTACAGGTGCAAAGTGATGCTTTGTCTTCCAAGATTAATGAAATAACAAATGATTTTAAATCCCTTGAGGAAGAGAAAAATCAGTTAATGTCAGAGGGGGCTACTCTTACTCCCGAATATCAAGCAATGGATGATGCTCTTCAAAGCATGTGCGTAAGGGCAAAAGCACTTGAAGATACAATGGACAATCTTATTGCTGAGGGCAACATCGGTACTACAGCGTATGAATCGGCTGAGGGAGAGTACAACCAACTTGTTGCTGAGATGGAAGAACTCGGTAACAAGATGATGCAAATCAAAGAAGAGGGAAAGGATGCTGAGATAGTAGACCCCTCGGTTGTGTCTAGATTATCCGAAATAAACTCAGAGGAAGATAGACTTACACAAGAGACCATGCAACTCTACGAACAGTGGCGTAGGGTACAACAGGCTATTGCTGATGCTAACAATATAATGGCACAGGGACATGTTCCTCAAGGGGCTTCCCCTACGGCTGAGGGGGATACTAGTGCCATTTGGAACAGCATTGGTAAGGGAACGGAGGTATTAGATGATATTCCTGTGTCAGCAAAAGAGGCTGATGCAGCTATT
>Ga0255347_1002119_pt1 | contig 29126 bp, 20 predicted proteins | sample wastewater_treat_2_FD_192479 | JGI IMG/M metagenome (GOLD analysis project Ga0255347, IMG submission 192479) | Wastewater microbial communities from Lulu Island WWTP, Vancouver, Canada - plant24 | ecosystem: Engineered > WWTP > Wastewater > Unclassified | place: Canada: Vancouver, British... | reverse complement strand
AACTCACATTTGTTCCCATCCAAAGATATTGACCGCTATAGAAATGGGATGTAAAGAGTCCTGCAAAATCGGAAAAAGGTGGAATGCTCCAGGGCATCAGTTCTTTGTTTACCTGTTCCGCCTCCGCTGAAATGATGTGCAGATGGAATTTGGCGTTCAGTTCGTAATAAAAGAAGTTGGCTATCTCACCGAAAGTGAGTCCGTGCCTATGCGGAAGGCCCATCACCCCTATCGTCCCCTCTACCTGACGACCGGAAGAATTTAAGCCATCCATAACATAGACAGAGATATCGCTGCCGGAATTATGAAGGTCATAGAAAAGTTTGAGCAAAGTACGGGTGGCTGTGCAATATCTCGAACCCACGTCCTGAAGCTCTATAATGAGCGCGTCAATATCCTGAAGTTGCTCCATAGGAATTGAATCGCCGATTTCTACCAACTCAACACCGGGGCAAGACTCACCATACAATGAATGCTCGGGCATGAAGAGGCGTACCAGATTCCACTTGCGTGCAAGGGTCTCAAAGTGATACTCACCTTTGTCAGGATGCCAGGCCACCTGGTTGCATAGCATACCTAACCGGCCATGTGTCAGCACGCTGTCGGGTTGCTCAATAAGTGGTGTTGTACGGAAAGAGAACATTTTATAGTGGGTAGTGAGTAGTTTGTAGTATGTAGTTAATCGGTACTAGGTGTGGATTACGGGGTACGGGTTACATGGTGCGGGTTATAGGGTGCGGGTTACAGGGTACGGGTTACTAGGTGTGGGTTACAGGGCACTGAGTGCGGAGTACGGGTTAGGAGAGTATGGAGATAACTTCTTGTGCAAGAGCCTCTGCGGCAGCTTCGGTGGGGGCTTCAGCGTAGATTCGAATTATGGGTTCGGTATTGGATTTTCTCAGCACGAACCATTTCCTATCCTCGTCAAAATCCACTCTAAGGCCATCTATTGTGGTTATTCGCTCGGCTGAATAGTGTTTCTCCACCTTTTCCAAAAGAGAGTCAATCACTTTTGGATCCGAAATCTCTATCTTATTTTTGGACAAATAATAGTCGGGATAGGTTGCACGCAGAGCAGATGCAGAAAGATTTTTATGAGCCAGGTGGCTCAAAAACAGTGCTGCCCCAATAAGTGCATCACGACCATAGTGGAAGTCCGGAACTATTACACCGCCGTTACCCTCTCCACCGATGACAGCATTGACCTGCTGCATCATGGTAGAGGCATTAACTTCTCCTACGGCAGAGGAGTAATATTTGCATCCGTGGGCCTCAGTCACATCCTTAAGGGCTCTGGATGAGGAGATGTTGGAGACGGTTGCACCCTTTCTATGCGATAGGATATAGTCGGCAACAGCTACAAGTGTATACTCCTCGCCAAAAGCCTCACCATTCTCAGATATGAAAGCGAGACGATCCACATCGGGATCTACAGCAACCCCTAGATCCGCTCCGGCTGCAATGACCGCGGCGGAGAGATCGGTGAGATTGGAGGGAACCGGCTCGGGATTATGGGCGAACCGGCCATTTGGCTCACCATTGATTGTGACACACTCCACTCCAAGTGCCTCGAAAAGCTTCGGCATCACTATGCCTCCGACTGAGTTGATGGCATCAAGGACCACATTGAAACCTGCAGCTTTGATAGCTTTTAAATCCACGAGAGGATATGATAAAACAGCATCTATATGTGCCCGGGTGAAATCCTTATACTCCATCCGACCGAGTGAATGGACATCCTTATAATCAAAATCATTGGACTCGGCAACCTCCAAAAGGGCAGCACCCTCTTCAGCCGTCAGAAATTCGCCCTTCTCGTTTAGAAGTTTAAGAGCATTCCACTGCTTTGGGTTGTGCGAAGCGGTTAGGATTATACCACCGTCAGCCTTCTCAAATACCACAGCCATTTCAGTTGTTGGAGTGGAAGCCAGACCGGCATTCACAACATCGATGCCGCAAGCCATCAGCGTGCCGCAGACGATGGAGTCAACCATCTCACCGGAGATGCGGGCATCCCGACCCACAACCACCTTGTAGCTCGTTTTAGATGGCAATTTCCTTTGTAACCGGCGTGCATAGGCTGAGGTGAATTTGACAATGTCTATCGGGGTCAAAGCATCTCCCGGGGTACCTCCAATAGTGCCTCTGATACCTGAGATTGATTTAATCAGTGTCATATAATCAAAATAATTGTGTTTTTAGCTTGAAAATATGGGGCAAAGTTACAAAAAGCGGCAAAATATTTGGCCATTCACCAAATTATTTCTACTTTTGCAGCCCGAAAAAGATTTTAACACTTAACAAACCGATAAGATGAAAAAAGGTATACATCCCGAATCCTACCGTCTTGTAGCTTTCAAGGATATGTCAAATGACCATGTGTTCATCACACGCTCTTGCGTCAACACAAAAGAGACCCTTGAGGTTGACGGCATTGAGTACCCCTTAGTAAAGGTCGAGATTTCAAACACTTCACACCCTTTCTATACCGGTAAGATGAAGCTTGTAGACACCGCAGGTCGCGTTGACAAGTTCTACAGCAGATACAAGAATAAGAAGAAATAAGCCTCAAGGCGTTTTGTTTATATTTGAGGGGTGGCTTTTATAGGTCACCTTTCTTTTTTAAAGCGAGAACAGTTATTGTGAAAGAGCTCCTTACCAAATATGCCGATATGTACAACCGCCCCGAATATTTCGAGTCGGACCCTGTGATTTTTCCAAAAAAAATCGCACAGTTGAGACTTTCGGGCAAGGCCTCCTTGAAAGATGTTGAAATAGCTGCCGTAATTGCGGCACATCTTGCCTGGGGGCGGAGGGATATGATTGTAAGAAATGGTAACAGAGCTTTCGATGAGATGAAGTGGCAACCATACAGGTATGTTATGGAGGGAGAATGGCGTAACGAAAGGATATCTCTCCATAGGACAGTCAAATGGAGTGACTTTGCAGGCATTTGTTTTAGGCTTCGTGAATTCTACACGAACTACGACTCCCTCGAATCCCTTACTCCCGACCTTTTCAGGACTGAGATATATGGGCAGAAAAGCGATCTGAAGGCAGCCAACAAAAAGATACATCTGCTCAGACGCTGGATGGTACGTGATGACGGCATAGTTGACCTGGGATTGTGGAAAAACACCTCTCCTGCCGACCTTATCATACCGCTCGATGTCCATGTCCATCGTACTGCATCAATGCTCGGCATTACCTCACGTAAAAGCACCGATTTATCAACAGCGTTGGAAATAACATCCTTCCTCAAGGAAATATTTCCCACAGACCCTTGTAGAGGAGATTTTGCGCTTTTCGGATATGGGATAACACATAAAAAGGGGGAGATTTGCGATAGTTGTTGTTGAAAAATTACAATATAAAATTTGCCCATTACATATATATTTTTATTATTTTTGTTTTCGATTGAGGTGAGGATATGCCTAGACTTTATATTATAGCAGGCTGCAACGGAGCAGGGAAAACCACCGCATCCTACACGATACTACCCGACATGCTCAATTGTGATGAGTTTGTCAATTCGGACGAGATTGCAAAGCGTTTGTCCCCCAACAACCCGGAAGAGTCTGCCATAAGGGCTAGCAGGTTGATGATGGAGAGGATCGATGAGTTGATTGACAAAGGGGAGACATTTGGAGTAGAGACCACCCTGGCCACAAGAACGCTTACAAGGGTCATAGTAAGAGCCCAACAAAAGGGCTACGTTGTGACTCTTGTATATTTCTGGCTCAAAATGCCGGAACTGGCTGTCGAAAGGGTAAAACTCAGGGTTGAGGCGGGCGGACACTATGTTCCTGAAGCCACCATTCGCAGACGTTATGATGTGGGCATCAGCAACCTCTTCACTCTCTATATTCCAGTATGTGATTACTGGATATTGATTGATAACTCCAATAACCCGAGTAATATCATCGCCGAAGGTGGTAAAAGCATTGTGACTAAAATACATAATAAAACCTTATATAACCTACTGATCAATTATGAGCGAACTAGAGACGAGAGAACTTAGAGAAACTATTCTGCTAGGTTTGAACATCACTTTTGAGAGGCTCGTACAGGAAAAAAAACAAGACAATTCTGAGTTGGCATTTGCCCGTCAAGGAGAGATTGTAAGGGTAAAAGCCCATGAGATTTGAATTATTAATCTTGTAAGACTCTGCCAGCAAATGAGAGATTATTAACCCCTAACACTACTGCAGCAATGCAGTAGTTTTTTTATTGATGGAAGATTTTTTCGAATTGTTTGATATAACCAAAGAGCAGCTTATCCTTCTAATGGATGAAGCTCTCTCTTCAGGAAGTGACTATGCTGACATTTTTTGTGAATACAGCACACTGGAAGTGTTGTCATTACGCGACGGCGAGGTCAATGCTATCCGCAACGATATAGATTTTGGAGCCGGCATCAGAGTAATACGAAATGGCCGAACGGGTTATGCCTATTCGGAAAGCACTGATATGAAACATCTGCTGGCAGCGGCACAAGCAGCCGCCCGTATTGCAGAGAGTCCTGTCAATAAAAGAAAAACAGCTCCATTTACTCCTCTGAAATTAGTAAACTATTACCCCGGTGTTCATACATTAGCAGATGTGGACATCTTCTCAAAAAAAGGGTATCTAAAAGAGATATACACAAGACTTTCCGATGGTGACGACAGGATAGTGCAGATTATCGGACAGAGTTCCTCTTCTCTGAGCAAGGTAATGTTCTTCAACTCACTAGGAGAATTTTACTGCGATGAAAGGCCAATGACTTCAGTCTCTTTCAGTGCGGTATTTAGTCAGAAGGGCATGACTGACAATTACACCGGCTCTAAAAGTTTCAGGATGGGAAATGAAATGTTTACCGCAGCACTTGCAGATGAGATAGTTGATGAAATACTCGAAGCTATTCCTACTGTACTGGAGGCCGTACGTCCCCAAGGAGGTGAAATGATGGTAGTAATGGGCGCAGGGGGATCGGGGATTCTGCTCCACGAGGCGATCGGACATGCATTCGAGGCGGATTTCAACCGCAAAGGAATATCCATCTTTTCCGACAAGATGGGAAAAAAGATATGCAGCGAATCGATAAATATAGTAGATGATGCCACAATCCCTTCCAACAGAGGTTCTCTCAATGTTGATGACGAGGGAGTACCCGGTCAGAAAACTATGCTGATTACGGAAGGAGTTCTCACCTCCTATCTTCATGATCGAATAAGTGCTCAGCACTACAATGTGGCACCCACAGGGAACGGACGCAGGGAATCTTTCCGATTTGAGCCTATCCCAAGAATGCGCGCCACCTATATGGAAAACGGCTCCGTGAGTGCCGAGGATATTATTTCCGGTGTACAAAAAGGTATATATGTGGATAAATTCAGGAACGGTCAGGTACAAATCGGTGCGGGAGACTTTACATTTTTTGTAAAAAGCGGGCGAATGATTGAGAATGGACGCCTCACCTACCCCATCAAGGATATCAATGTGATTGGTAATGGACCCAAAGCCCTTGAAGATATCCTGGAGGTGGCTTCAGACGGGAAAATGGAGGACAGCACATGGACATGCGGTAAGGGACAACAATGCCCTGTCTCGTGCGGTATGCCAACAATACTTGTAAAATCACTTACGGTAGGAGGAAGTAACTGATGAGAGATATTACTATAAAAGCACTCCAAATGGTGCTGGATGCAGGTGCAACGAATGCACGCGTTACTCTCGAAAGAGGCAAAGGGGATATGGTTGCATTGCTAAATGGTGAGATTGACCGTCTTTATCAGGCTGCAAGCTCCGCTCTATATTTATATATTTTCGCCGAAGGCAGGTACGGCTCTTTTTCTACAAACCTGATGGATGAAAAAACTCTAAGGCAGTTTACTGCTGATGCTGTTAGAGCTACTCTTTTGATGACTCCCGATGAATTCCGAACTTTACCTGACAGGGAGATCTGCTATAAGGGTACAGGGCCTGATCTTCAACAGTTTGACCCTTCCATTGATACCCGCCCTCCATCCAGAGGAGTTGTCATTGCGCAAGAAGTCTCTGCCGAGATGTTATCGGATAGAAGGGTAATTTCAGCGGAGAGTGAATACGGCGATTATACTGAGGAGCGCTTCATTGCAGATAGTATGGGATTTGAGGGATATCAACGCAAATCCGGTTTTTCCGTCAGCGCCAACTGTTCGGTTTACGGTAAAGGCTATGAAAAACCCGAAAGAAATTGGTATGAAGATGAAGTTTTCTTTAAGAATCTCCGCTATAAAGGATGTGGAACGAAAGCTTTGGAGAGGGCGATCGAAAGTATCGGACCGGTCAAATTGACCTCCGGCTCATATAATATGATTGTGGATAGTACCATTGTCTCAACCCTGGTCATCCCCATCATCGATGCTCTTAAGGGGAGCTCTCTCCATACACGTAACTCATTCTTGGCTGACAAACTCGGAGTAAAGGTTTTCGGGGAAAATGTTTCACTAAAAGATATGCCACACACTAGAGGCAACTCCTTCTCCCGTCTATTCGATATTGAAGGAATAGCTACTAAAGAGCGGAATATAATTTCCGGCGGTACTATATGCAATTATTTCATAGATAACTATTATAGTCGTAAACTATCGCTAGATGTAACTATCGGAACACCTTCGGTGGTGATGATGCCTGAAAACGCGCTTTTATCAAATAATAAATTATCTTTGCCGGATATATTTAAGAGAGCGGACAGAGGTATTTATGTCACGCAGTTTAACGGAGGCAACTGTAATGCCGCCACAGGAGATTTCTCCTACGGTATTGAGGGCTTTCTGTTCCACGATGGGAAAATAGTACACCCTGTAAATGAAATGCTAGTTTCCGGTAACCTGATAACCTTGTGGAACAATCTAATGGCTGCCGCAGATGACCAAATGGAAAGTCGCAAATGGCAGTTACCTTCACTCTGCTTCTCAAATGTCAATTTTAACGGACTCTGATGGAGAATAATAAAAAAGAGAAAAAACCGGGTCTTATCCTGTCACTCGTTCCGGTAGTTATACTTGTAGCGATATTAGCTATAGGAGTAGTCATATTTGGTGAAGATGTCACCAGCGGACCTTCTCAAATAGCTCTCGTAACAGCAGCGATTGTAGCATGTCTTATAGGGATGCTCTACCTGAAAGTTCCCTGGGAGCGTTTTGCAGAGGCAATGGGTGACAATATGAGCAAAACCAGCGAGGCCATTTTCATATTGCTTATGATTGGAGCACTTACATCCACCTGGATGCTTTCAGGAGTGGTCCCCACAATGATCTACTACGGGCTGAGACTTATCCATCCCTCTATATTTCTGCTGGTGACATTTGTACTCTGCTCCATCATTTCCATCCTTGCGGGCAGCTCATGGACTACCGTAGGCACTATAGGAGTAGCCATGCTCAATGCGGGTCAAATAGTTGGCATCCCCACCGGTTGGCTTGCGGGGGCCATCATCTCCGGAGCCTATTTGGGGGATAAGATTTCTCCTCTCTCCGATACCACCAATCTCTCTGCTTCAGTTGCCGGAGTCGACCTCTACAAACACGTAAGGTACAATTTGATCACCACCATACCGGCAGCAATAATTTGTCTGGTTATTTACACTGTTGCCGGATTCTTTATCCCTACCTCTTCTACCGTCGATGTGGGCACTCAGCTTGCAGCCCTTCAGGAAACCTTCAAGATATCAGGATGGCTCATGCTGATTCCGGTGGTAACCATTTACCTGATTTTCAAAAAGGTGCCCGCAGTTCTCACACTATTTATTTCTGCTTTTGTGGGAGCACTGGTGACATTTTGGGTTCAGCCCCAGATAGTAGAGCAAATTGTTACCGGAATGGGCAGTTTCAAGGAATTTTTCTTTACCATACTCAGAATGATGTCCGGTGAGATTTCAATCGAAACTAATGATCCAATGATCACTTCTTTGGCCTCCACAAACGGTATGGGCGGAATGGTGAACACCGTTTGGATCATTATTTGTGTGATTATGCTTGGAGGCGCTCTTTCGGCAAGTGGAATGATTCAGACCATCACCGAAAGCATGCTTCGTTTTATGCACAACTTGGTGAGTATGATAACCTCAACCATATTGACCTGTATTTTCTGCAATATAATTCTTGCAGACCAATATATGGCCATTTTGCTGCCGGGGAAGATGTTCAGTGACGTTTATAAGAGAAAAGGCTACGCCCCTGAGCTTTTGAGCCGCACCTTACAGGATTCGGCTACTGTGAGTTCGGTAATGGTACCGTGGAATACTTGTGCGGTTGCACAAGCCGGTGTACTTGGAGTGGCCTGTATGACCTGGTTCCCTTACGCATTTTTCTGTTTTATAACACCTCCAATAGCGATTATAATAGCGGCTATGGGGTACAAGATACGTCGTATCCCCGTAGAGAACGGTGAAGTTGCTACCGCCATGGCCGAAGTTTAATATATATTTTAATAACCGAAAAATTCTATAAAATGAAAATTGAAGACAACAAAGTAGTATCTCTAATCTACAATCTGGAAGTCAATGGCGAGACCAAAGACTCCTGCAATAAAGAAAATCCACTTGAATTTATAATGGGTATGGGCTATCTGCTTCCCAAATTTGAAGAAAATCTCCTCGGCAAGCGTGTCGGCGACAAATTTGACTTTGTTCTTTCGGCAGCAGAGGGGTATGGTACCTTCAATCCCGAAGCCGTAGTAGACCTTCCCAAAAACATATTTGAAGTTGACGGCGTGATCCAGGAAGACCTTCTCGTTCCCGGCAATTACATCCCCATGATGAATCAGATGGGTGGGGTAATCCCGGGTAAAGTTGTGGAAGTGAGCGAGGAGAGTGTAAAAATGGACTTCAACCACGAACTGGCCGGACAATCACTCCATTTTACAGGAGAGGTTATTGCAGTAAGGGAGGCTACTGAAGAGGAACTTACCAACGGACTTCACGGAGAGAGAGCCATGCATGGTTGCGAAGGCAACTGCTCTTCTTGTGGGGGCTGCTAAGGTTGGATGTAATCCGCCGCACGTGATATGGGGGCTACATCTATAGGTGAAAAAAGCCCCTTCCTGTAGCGGTAAAGAGCGGCTATACCTATCATTGCCGCATTATCGGTAGTAAATTTGAATTCGGGGAGGAAAACATTCCATCCCCTTTTTTCTCCTTCAAGAGAGATACGCTCCCTTAGTTCCGAGTTGGCGGAAACTCCACCTCCGAGGGCGATCTCCCTGATACCTGTCTGTTTTGAGGCAAGGATTAGTTTCTTGAGTAGAATCTCTATCAGATCCCTCTGGAAGGAGGCACAAATATCCCTTTTATTCTCTTCGATAAATGAAGGGTTCTTCGCTTTTTTATCTCTGAGGAAATAGAGAAGTGAGGTCTTTATACCGCTAAAACTATATTCCAGGCCGGCTATGTTGGGCTTTGCAAAACGGAATGCAGAGGGATCTCCCTCCTTTGCAAGACGGTCTACTATCGGGCCTCCCGGATAACCAAGGCCGAGCAATTTAGCGCACTTGTCAAATGCCTCTCCTACGGCATCGTCTATCGTGTGACCAAGTATTTCAAAGTCAAGATAATCATTGACCCTAACAATTTGTGTGTGTCCTCCGGAGACGAGTAGCGAAAGGAAAGGAAATTTCGGTTCCCGATGTTCCCTACCCTCAATCCTGATGAAGTGAGAGAGTATATGGCCTTGAAGGTGGTTTACCTCTATAAGAGGCTTACCGATAGCAATAGCCACTCCTTTGGCAAATGAAGTACCAACCAAAAGCGATCCCAGTAGTCCGGGACCTCTGGTAAATGCGACGGCATCTAACTCTCCTACAGTCACACCGCCCTCTTCCAGAGCCTGAGCAACCACCGGAAGAATATTCTGCTGATGCGCCCGGGAAGCAAGTTCAGGCACTACACCACCATACTTTTTATGAACCTCCTGAGAAGCCATGACATTGGATGGCAGATATTCCTCCCTAAGCACCGCCGCAGAAGTATCGTCACATGAGGATTCTATCGCAAGGATTGTCGCCATATCTTCAATTTGGATTGAAATTTGTACGCAAAATTAGCAAAAATTCGTATTTTTGTTTGATATACTGAAAACTAAAGCATATCAAGACCTGGAAAAAAATAGTTCTCGCGGTGGTAATCCTCTTGGCACTTATCCCTACCACCCTCTATATTGCAATACAAATGCCTGCATTCCAGACATTTGTAGGCAATAAGGTCTCTTCCGTGCTCTCTGACAAGATCAATGGTAACATATCTGTCGGCAAAATTTCGTATGCTCTTTTCAACCGATTGATTGTCAAGGATGTTCTGGTTACCGGCTCGGTAAACGACACTATTATTCATGCGAAAAAAATTTCCATAAATCTTCATGCACGAACTCTGATTTCCGGAGATATGAAGGCAGGGAAGATAGCTGTCGATGGTGCTCAATTTAACATCTGCAAGGTAACCCCCGAAGAGAGCAATCTTGCAATGCTTTTGAAAAGGGATACGACGCAACAAGTGGCAGTGCTAGCGGAGACAACAAAAGAGGAGTCTGAAAAAGAACCCGGAGAGTGGCCTAAATCGGTGAGCATTAATAAAATAGAGATAAGGGACTTCACTTTCAGGGCTCTGGATACATTCAACATCACAACTTATAAAGACCCTAGAACCATAGACTGGAGCAATATAGTTGTAAATGATATAAATCTCTCCGCACGTAACCTCCATATTGGCGAAGATGTGACGGTACAACTGGACGATCTCTCGTTTAAAGAGGGTAACGGACTAAACATAAAAAGCTTTAGCGGAGTGATACGTCTTGGGGACGTGCAGGAATACAATGGCCTGGATACCATTACCCGTAAGGAGATATATATTGATGATATGCTCTATGACGACGGCTATTCAAGACTTGTGACTGACTATTACTCCATGAGATTTGACGATTTCAGTGACTTTTCTGACTATGTGAGGAAGGTCTATATGGGTCTGGATCTCAAGGAAGGATCATTCCTCGATTTTAGATCCCTGAGAAGTTACACCGATGAACTTTCATATTTTACATTGAATTTTTATCTTGTCGGCGAAACAAAAGGGACCGTTAGCAATCTTATGACACGGTCGCTAAAGGTTCAAACAAAAACTCGACAAACATTGTTGGATTTCTCTGCACATCTTTCAGGTCTGCCGAAAGCGAGTGAGACAATGGCCAGTTTTGATATCAAGAAATGCTACACCACTACGGCAGAGATAGCAGATATAGTGGAATCCGTAACCGATACCCCTCTCGATAAAACCGGAATCGGCTCTTTTGCCCGTGGTGAAAGAATCCATTTTGATGGCAGCCTCAACGGTTTCTTCGAGGACTTTGTAGCATTCGGGGAGCTCGGATCCGAAGATATGGGAAAATTCAAGGTGGATATAATATGCCGTAATGAAAGAGGAGCCGGATATGAGCTTATCGGACTTATCAAGAGCCAATCATTTGACCTGGGTCGTCTTCTGGGCAACTCCCTTTTAGGTGATTTCACTGCTGATGCCACTGTTTCAGCCGTGCTAGGTAAGGAGTCAAGTATAGATATTGAAAAGATCAGCATCAGCGAACTCGGATTTAATAATTACAACTACAGCAATATCCTGGCTACGGGAAGACTCGCCAACAGAGAGTTTGACGGACGTGTGATCTGCAGTGACCCTAATCTCAACTTTATGTTTCACGGACTCTTTGCCCTCTCGGGCAAGAGCAGCAATTCTCTCTATAAATTCAACCTTGCACTAGGTCATGCCGATCTTCACGCACTAAACTTTGATAAGAGAGAAATCTCTAAAATCAAACTCCTGGCTGACGCCGACTTTACCAAAACACAATCCGGAGACCTGTTTGGAGATATTTTGGTTAAGAATTTCATCTGCTCCTTAGGGAATGACAACTACGATGTGGGTAACATCCATCTGCGTTCAAATTCATATAAGAACAATTACACACTTCAACTCAAATCCTCCTTTGCAAGAGCAGATTACGCCGGCACGGCACCCATCTCCTCATTTGTGTCAGACCTACTAAAACTTACGGCTGAGCACCACCTAAGCCATCTGTTTGATACAAAGGATAAGGAAGAAGGATTACCCGATATAGATGAGAATTACAGCTTCAGGCTACAGACTTTCGATATGAGACCCGTTTGCAGTTTCTTAATGCCCGGGCTTTATGTGGAAGACCGTACAAGCATAAACGTCAGAATGACGAGTAAGGATGATATCAAGGTCAACATAAATTCTCCTCTTCTGGCATACAAGCATAATTATATAAGAGATCTCGACTTGACTCTGGACAATCGTGATAGCATCATTACTACAAGATTGAGGTCCGGAATGTTACAATCCGGAAATATAAAAGGTTACGATGCACTCATCACAGCTGTGGTAAAAGATAATTCCATAGGACTCAATCTTGGATTTGACAATGGCGAAGAGGCAGCCACGCATGCAAGTCTTAATGCAACAATATCATTTCCTGAACCTAAAGAGAAGGGGTTGAGTATTCTCGCCAACTTCTATCCCTCGGATATAGTCATCAATGGAGAAAACTGGTCGCTAAATCCCTCCTCAATAAAATATAGAGAAAAAGATATATCGGTATCCGGATTCGGTCTCTCCAACCAGGATCAGACGATCCGTATAAATGGCAGGCTCTCGGCCAACCCTGAGGATACACTCACTGTAAGACTAAACCGATTTGATCTCTCCGTTGCCAACCCTCTCCTCGATGTCCCGCTTGACATCAAGGGCTTTCTTACCGGTAAAGCCGAACTCTTTGGCTTATTTGCCGACAACAAGGGTGTATTGCTCAATATAAATGGAGAAAAAATCTCAGTTGCCGGAGACCGGCTTGGAGAGCTTAGTATAGATACTAAATGGGACGAAGCAGATAAATGTTTCGATTTTCTGGTAAACAACCGAAAAGATGAACTTACCCCCCTCCATCTTGCAGGATCATATTATCCAAACAAAAAGAGCATAGAGGGGAAGTTGTCATTGGACAAATTCTCACTTGTCCCCCTCAATCCCGTAGTGGAAGGACTACTATCCGAGGTTAGCGGAAGCCTCTCCGCTGATATCGGCATTTCCGGAACTCCGGATAAATTAGCCCTTAGCAGTTCCAACGGAGTTTTTGAAGATTTTCAATTTATCCTGGACTACACCAGGGTACCTTATATAGTGAATGGACCTTTCAGCATTAGTGAAAAGGGAGTTTTATTTGAGAATACAACCGTTGCAGATAGATATGGACACGAAGGCACCCTAACAGGTGGATTGTTATATGACCATTTCAAGGATATGCGACTTAACGCAAGACTGAATGCCGAGCATCTCCATGGACTCAATACCACATATTCGGACAACGATTCATACTACGGAAGAGCATTCGCTACAGGAACCGTACGTATTAGCGGACCGTTCAGAAAACTTCTGCTGGATATGAACATTACCACCGGGCGTAATTCCGCAATACATATTCCACTGGGTTCTTCGTCAAGCAGTCATACCTCCTTGCTTACATTTGTGGACAACACAACAATCAAGTCACTTTCTCCCTATGACTCTCTCCAGGTGATGAATAGCGTATCTGAAAAGAAGAGTCCATTTGAGTTTGCCGTCAGAATGCGTGTCAATGCCACCCCTGATGCCGAGGTACATCTCGAAATCAACAAAGCGCTGGGTGATGTCCTTAAGACTCGCGGTTCAGGACAGTTGGTTATCAACGCTGCATCAGATCTATTTGACATCAAAGGCAACTACAATATTGACGAAGGCAGTTACAAGTTTGTAATGATGGGCCTCGCATCTCGTGACTTCCTAATCAACCCGGGTGGAACCATCAATTTTACCGGAGATGTAATGAAGTCAGATCTAAACCTTGAGGCGATCTACCGCACAAAAGCCTCCATAGGTACTCTGATAGCAGACACTACATCAATAAGCACCAGACGCACAGTCGACTGCGGTATAGGTATCACCGGTAAATTGGCTAATCCCGAACTCAAATTCTCCATCGACATACCTGATTTGGACCCAACCATTAAAGGTCGTGTGGAGAGTGCGCTGAGTACTGAAGACAAACGTCTTAAACAGCTGCTCACTTTACTCCTCTCCGGAAGTTTCGTTCCTGACGAACAGTCTGGTATCGTAAACAACACCACAGTACTTTACTCAAATGCTTCCGAAATAATGGCCAACCAACTCAATAATGTCTTCCGACAACTCAACATCCCTTTGGACCTTGGATTTAACTACCAGCCCGGAGAGAATGGACGAGATATATTTGATGTTGCAGTTTCGACTCAATTGTTCAACAACCGTGTCAACATAAACGGAAATATAGGCAACAGGCAATATATGACCTCAAATCAGAGCGATTTGGTAGGTGATGTGGATATGGAGATCAAAATTGATCGTACCGGCAGGGTACGCCTTACACTCTTTTCACATTCGGCAGATCAGTACAGCAATTACCTTGACCAGTTACAACGCAACGGAGTCGGCATCTCCTATCAGGAAGAGTTTGATGACTTCAGAGAGCTTTTCAGAAAACTATTCTGGAGTAAAAGACGCCGTGATGAGTATGCCATTCAGCAGGCCAGAGTACATGAAATACGCCAAAGGGATCCCCAGCAACGAATGGAGGAGCAAAAATCAGAGCAAACGCAGGGAACCGCCATCAGGTGAGACCTCAAGTTGTGCCTCCCTTCCCAACACAAGCGAATAATTGGGCTGTTCGTGACCGGACGGAAAACCGAAGAGTACCGGACAGTCAAGACGGTCTGTATGTTCCTTTATGAGGGTATATGCATCTTTTTCCCACTTATCACTATCAGCAGTATCGGTAAACTGACCGATAATGACACCTTTGAGACGATCCAGCATACCCGCACAACGCATGGTGAGCAACATTCTGTCTATCGTATGCATCTTCTCGTCAATATCCTCAATAAAGAGAATGGAATCTTCTTCGAATAGGTTCTGAATAGGGGTGCCGATAGTACTTACAAAAAGACATAGATTGCCACCAACCAGCCTCCCCCTGCTCTTTCCCAATTTGCTAAATGGGTGCGGAGCCGTGGAATAGCGCATTTCGGCACCGAAAAGCGCATCGTGAAGGGAATCGAAAGTCTGCTGATAGGCATCCCCAAAGGTACTGGGCATCGCTCCAAGTATAGACTCGATCCCAAGTGAACGAAGCGCATTATGGAATATGGTAATGTCGCTAAATCCCACCAGCCACTTCGGGTGCTCCTTAAAGAGGTTGAGGTCCAAGTGACTGAGAGTTCGCATGGAGCCATAACCTCCGCGATAGGAGATAATAGCCTTTACTTCGTCGTCAAGCAGCATTTCTCTCATATCTTCGGCACGGAGAATATCGTCTCCTGCAAAATCACCGGGTAGTGAGTTATAGAGGTATTTTCCCTTTTTTATCTTTAATCCCCAGGAGCTGAAAATGGAATTCCATTTATCTTCGTATTCGGGTGTAAGTTGAGAATTGGAGATGGCTGATGCCATTGCTACAACTCCTATCGTATCTCCCGGTTTGAGATATGAGGGTCTTATGAAGTGTTGCATATTATTTAAATATCATTGTTTACTATCGCGCTTCCTCTTAGGATATGCGATACGAGCATGGTAAGTCTGTTTAATCTGCCTTTTAAAGGACTCTTTAACAATATTTATTTCCTTAAGAGAGATATCGGAACGAATGAGTTGCTGATCCGAGAGACGTGAACCTAGAATCTCTTCAACCAGTTCGGAGATACTCTCGTCAGTATATTTTTTAAGTGAACGCGAGGCTGCTTCAACAGCATCCGCCATCATCACTATCACCTGTTCCTTAGTGGTAGGAAGGATACCTCTATATGTAAAGGGTGCCGTATTCTTGGGGTCGCCACCATTGTTACAATATACATTGTAGAAATAGAGCGTCAGCGATTGCCCGTGGTGCGAGCGTATGAAATCCTTAACCACATCCGGAAGATGGAATTTACGTGCGAGTGCAAGCCCGTCATCCACATGTCGGATTATATCAGCGGCACTCTCTTCAGGCTTGAGGCCCTTATGGTAATCCTCCTGTCCACTTCCCGGATTTACATTTTCTATGAAACAAGCCGGATTTTCAATTTTTCCTACATCATGATACATTGCACCTGCCCTCACCAGCATCGCATTGGCACCGATTTCCCGTGCAGCGTGTTCCGCCAGATTTGCCACCATCAGCGAGTGCTGGAAAGTACCCGGTGCACGGTGTGAAAGTTCCTGAAGCAGTTCATTGCTGCTGTCTGTAAGGTCAAAGAGACGGGAGTAGGAAGTAAATGAAAAAATTCTTTCAAATAGAAATACAAAGGGGTTGAGCACAACACACAACACTGCATTAATGGCGATGAAAGTCACGGTATAACTCTTCCAGATCATGGAAGCGTCATCCGTCAGGAGACGGAATGAAAGCAGCAATGCCATCATCCCTGCAAACATGAAGATCACATTGAGAAACAACTTCCAGCCTCTGTTGAAATGCGAATAAGTCAAAAGTCCGATACTGCCTGCTACCAGATTGATGCCGAAAAGTTCTATACCATTCTCCGCAATGAGTAAAAGCGGTAAAAGCGATATGACATAGACGGGAAAAATGAGCTCATTCTTGAAAAAAGAAGCTGCGATCAGGGCTAAAGCCGCAAAAGGAACAAGGTAGATAAGATTAGCTCCCAAACGGTGTACCAGCGCAGTGGCAGCAAATGAGAAGAACACCACCATCAGTATAAACAACAGATGACTTGTACGACCCAAAACCTCCTTGGAGGTGAAGAAAATGGCCAGAAAGAGCAACGCAACCAATAGTATCACCGTCACTATGTGACTGACAATCAGCCATCCGCGTGGAGAGGTATAGCCGAAACTTCGGTTATACTCTGCCTTATAGGAGTCAAGAATCTGTTCAATCTCAGCCGATACTATCTCTCCTTTGGAAACAATCAACTGCCCGGAATAGATAATACCCTTAGTGGGAGAAATATAATTAACTGCATCACGATGTAAAAGCGAGGTAACACCGGCATCGTACTCCAGATTGGGTACAATCCATGAGGCAATGTTGATCAATGAGATTAGCGAATCGGTGGCCAACTTTGGAAAAGTATAGCGTAAATCAGCATGTAGCAGACTTGCAGCTCTCTTTTGATCATAAACCTCCAGAGCCGGAGTCTCCGTCACCCTTCCATTCCTGTTTACGAATATCACCCTATCCGAGATATCATCTTCAAACGTAGATACTATTCCACCGGAATAGGCATCGAAGAGAAATTCTGCCATATAACGCGAAATCTCCTTAGGAATCGATTTTTCAATGGCAAACCTGGCAAAACCATCGACCATCTTTTCGCCTGTTTCGTCATTAAAATTGAAATATTCGATGATACGAGAAGTCTTTTGATCTATCTCAACAAGCATCTCAGCCTCTGTCTTCAAAATAGGGAAATCCATAGGAGCTATAAGTGTCTCATAGATCCAAGCTTGTCCTCGTGCATATTCATACTTGAATTTTCCCTCATTCGGGTAGAGCAAAACCATCAATACCGCCAAAACTGCAAACCAGATTAGTGATTTGTAGTTTTTTAGATTTCTTGTCGTTTCCATAAATTATTTTATAATTTTGTAAAGGTAAACAAAAAAGTGCTACAATGAAAAAACTCATACTGGCTGCGGCCCTCCTTTTGGCCACATTTACGATGAAAGCTCAGGAACTTATCGTTATAAGCTCCGACCTCCTCAAATGTGACGATTCAATACTCGTATTCACTCCCAAAGAGTATGATAAATGTGATAGCGGTACTGGTGAGGCCATCCCCACACTATTTCTTCTCCATGGCTGGTCGGGATGCTACCGCAATTGGGCTGACAAGTCCGACCTCCAAGGGGTGAGCGACCGCTTTGGCTTCAGGATTATCTGTCCCGACGGGTTTTACAATAGTTGGTATGCAGATAACGTAGATAAAGATAAAATGCAGTGGAGAAGTTTTTTTGACCGGGAACTCTATCCGCAAATGGTGGAGAAATATAATCTAGATCCCGAAAAAACATTCATTACAGGCCTTTCAATGGGCGGTCTCGGTGCCATCAACATTTTTCTGGATGATATCTCAAGATTCAGGGCAGCCGGCTCCATGAGCGGTGTGCTGGACATCTATCATGCCTCACCAAATCTGCTCGACAAGGAGCTTAGCCAAATTCTCGGTCCTTATACGCCCGAAAACCCACTCTACGACGCCAATAATCCAATAAACAACCTCGACAAGGTGGCCGGATCCGGCAAACTGATGGTAATATCCTGCGGATATGAAGATTATTATGTAAAATCAACCCTTGACTTCTCAGCCAAATGTAGAGAAATGAAGATCCCTCACATTATGCTCCTTTCCCCCGGACGCCACACCTGGATCTACTGGGATTACGCTTTGGTGGAACACCTGGAGTTTTTTAAGAAAATCCTTGACGGAGCGAATATGGGATATTGAGTTGCGAGTACTATCCCGTAACTCGCAACTCTATTTAATAGCCATATTCAGCATTTCTTCCGCATCATAAACACCCTTATCGAGCTTTACCTTGATTTCAGCAAATGCATTAAGGGTATATTCCACATCCTCAAGCGAATGTACTGCGGTAGGAATAATGCGGTACATAATTATACCTTGCGGGACTACCGGATAGGTTACCGTAGAACAGAAGATTTTATAATTCTTCCTAAGATCGATAACGATATTAGTGGCTTGCGCTAAATTGCCATCCATAAATATGGGAGTAACACACGCCTCGGCTTTGCCGATATTAAAGCCCCTCTTGCGGAGACCTTCCTGAAGTGCCCTGGTCACAACCCAGAGTTTATCACGCAGACGTGCACCCTCTTTACCACGGATAATTTCGAGACGTTTTAGGGCACCCTCGACAATAGGCATGGGAAGTGCCTTTGCATAGATCTGTGAGCGGAGATTGTACCTTAGGTAATTGATGATGGCTTTGGGACCTGCTACAAATCCACCGATGGTGGCCATTGACTTTGCGTAAGTACCAATATAGATGTCGATGTCATCCATGACTCCAAAATGTTCGGAAGTTCCTCTGCCTTCGGCACCCATAACGCCAAAACCGTGCGCATCGTCAATAAGAATACGGAACTTGTATTTCTTTTTGAGATCCACGATCTCCTTAAGAATACCGAGTTCTCCTGTCATACCGTAAACTCCCTCTGTAAGAAGGAGAACTCCACCTCCCCTTCTCTCCGCCTCAGCACAGGCTTTAGCCATGATTCTCTCACAATCTGCAATATCATTGTGACGATATTTGTATTTCATACCGAGGTGAAGACGAACCCCATCCAGAAGGCAGGCATGACATTCACTATCATACACTACCACGTCGTGACGTGAGAGGAGTGCATCTATGGTGGATACTATACCCTGGTACCCGAAGTTAAACAGGAAACAATCCTCCTTTTTCTCGAAATCGGCAAGCTCTTTCTCGAGTCTCTCGTGAGCAGAAGTATGTCCGGTAAGCATTCTGGAGCCCATAGGATAAGCCATACCCCACTTGGCAGCCGATTCAGCATCTGTTTGGCGTACATCGGGATGGTTGGCAAGCCCAAGATAGTTGTTGATACTCCAGCAAAGAACCTCTTCTCCCTGAAATCTCATTTTGGGACCGATTTCACCCTCCAGTTTAGGAAACATGTAGTAACCATAAGCTTTATCACGGTACTGGCCAAGAGGACCACCTGAGTCTTTGCTCAATCTTTCAAAAATGTCCATAGTAAAATTTATTTAGATTTTAGTAATTATTAGGCGTCAATATTTGCGTAACGAGCATTCTGCTCAATAAATTCTCTGCGTGGCGGTACGTCATCACCCATAAGCATGGTGAAGATGCGATCTGCCTCGATGGCATTTTCAATATGGATTTGACGAAGAACGCGCTTTGAAGGATCCATTGTAGTATCCCATAGCTGTTCGGCATCCATCTCTCCAAGACCTTTATAGCGCTGCACTCTGACACTGCCGGGATTGCCCTTGCCCATACGTTCTACGGCCTCGGATCTTTCTTCATCTGTCCAGCAGTACTGCTCTTCCTTGCCTCTCTTTACAAGATACAGAGGAGGAGTGGCAATATATACGTGTCCATTTGTTATAAGGTCGGGCATATAGCGGAAGAAAAATGTCAGAATAAGGGTGGTAATGTGGCTTCCATCCACATCGGCATCTGTCATGATAACCACCTTATGATATCTGAGTTTGGAAAGATTGAGGGCCTTTGGATCCTCTTCAGTGCCTATGGTAACTCCGAGTGCCGTATAGATGTTGCGTATCTCCTCGCTCTCGAAGACACGATGTTCCATGGCCTTCTCCACGTTTAAAATTTTTCCCCTCAAGGGAAGAATGGCCTGAAACATCCTATCCCTACCCTGCTTTGCGGTGCCACCTGCAGAATCTCCCTCCACAAGGAAGAGTTCGCACTTTTCAGGATCCCTGTCAGAGCAGTCAGCCAATTTACCCGGCATACCGGAACCGGCCATAACGGTCTTGCGCTGCACAAGTTCTCGCGCCTTACGGGCCGCATGACGCGCTGTGGCGGCTAGAATAACCTTTTCAATTATGATTTTTGCGTCACGTGGATTCTCCTCAAGATAATTTTCAAGAGCCTGGCTGGTCGCCTGTGATACAGCTCCCATAACCTCGCTATTGCCTAGTTTGGTTTTTGTCTGACCTTCAAACTGAGGTTCGGCAACCTTAACGGAAATCACAGCGGTAAGTCCCTCTCTGAAATCCGAAGGATCAAGGTCAAATTTGAGTTTAGCCAGAAAACCATTCTTTTCCGCATAACTCTTAAGGGTAGTGGTCAGACCACGACGGAAGCCGGTCAGGTGAGTACCACCCTCTATGGTGTTGATATTGTTTACGTATGCATAGATATTCTCCTTGAAATCGGTGTTGTACTGCATTGCGATCTCAATGGGGATAATCTTGTCCGTCTCAAGATAGATTGGAGTCTCGGTAAGTTTGTCACGCATTCCATCCAAATAGGCTACGAACTCCAAGAGTCCCTCCTGTGAATAGAAGACATCCTCTCTGACTGGTGCTTCAACTTCATTGCCATGATCGTCTGTAATCATTTCGGCAGCCCTATCATCCCTAAGAGAGAGTTTAACTCCCTTATTTAGAAATGCAAGCTCCCTCAGACGGCGTGCGAGAGTATCATAATCGTATACGGTAGAGAGTGTAAATATCGTGTCATCCGGCTTAAAGGTTATAATAGTACCTGTTTTTTCCGTCTCGCCTACCACTTTAACATCATATAGGGGTTTACCTTGCGAGTATTCCTGTTTAAAGATCTTGCCTTCTCTATGAATCTCAGCAGTCAAATGTGAGGAGAGCGCATTCACGCAAGATACGCCTACACCATGGAGTCCGCCGGATACTTTGTAACTATCTTTACTGAATTTTCCTCCGGCATGAAGCACTGTTAATACTACCTCAAGAGCCGACCGACCCTCTTTTTCATGGGTATCCGTAGGGATACCTCGACCATTATCCGATACCGTTATTGAATTGTCATGGTTTATTACTACTTCAATCTCGCTGCAATATCCTGCGAGAGCCTCATCGATAGAGTTATCAACCACTTCATAAACCAGATGGTGCAAACCACGGGCAGCTATATCACCGATATACATAGAGGGGCGCTTACGCACCGCTTCCAGTCCTTCCAGCACCTGAATACTATCTGCGGAATAGTGGGCTTCCGCTTCAATAATCTCGTTTTCAATCATTATTTGCGTGTTTCTAATAAAGAAACAAAGATAAGAAATAAAAAGGAAAAATCCTTAAAATTTGACGTAGATTCCACCACCGAAATTGCGTGGTACGGAATTGTGCATAGGCATATAGCGATTGCCTCTGTTGAGAAGATTTCCTCCTTTTAAGAAAACACCGAAATGGCGGTTAACGGAGAAATCCAGAGTTATTCCCAAATCAACTATGGCAGGTATTGCATAGGGGCCATAAGAGTTGCCTGTCACCCCACTGGAGTATCTACAATCCAATTTTGCATTAATGCGATTTCGCCAATTCCATACGAAAAAGGCATTTGTGGTTATGCCGGGCAACTGAGTAATAGCCGGACCCTCTCCACTGAAATACAGGTTGTATCTGAATTCTGCACCGGTGATAATCGCTCCGGATTTCCAAAGCGCATCTATACCGAATGAAAGACGGCTGAAATCCCAGTAGGAGGCAATGACATTAAAGGGTTCGGGATCTGACATTACAGGCTCAAAAATGAGCTTATCACGGAATATTGTGTAAGATGAAATCAGATTGAAAGCCATCCTGCCCTTGATTACGGATTCTAATGAGATTGTCGCATCCAAAGGCCTGGAGCCAAATTTCAAGTCGGTCCGGGGAGAAATCAACGGCATATCACGTGTCATACCAAGAAATGAATTGAGCTCATGACCTCCTCCTAGAACTGTGTGAATCCATAAAGACTGTTCTGCAAGTTCAAATCTAGCGTCAATATCGGGAAATATGCTGCTTGCAATTGATGAGTGGTTATTACCGTTCTCATTTTGGCTTTCGTTTGATTTATGGATGCTGAAACGGTTACCGAACTTCGCCCCGAATTTGGCCAGGAAACGTCCCTTGTTGTATTCGTAGATTGGAGAAATCTCCAAAATTCCTGCTGTATGGTCACGAAAACCACCATACATCGAAAAAGAGATGTCAAAGTCAAAATAGATACGATGCACATCGAAGGTCGTACCCACCATTGCTCCTAATGAGAGATTGTTTTCTCTCAGGGTGTCCACCATACGTTTTGAACCATTGATGAGAGCAGCATCAATGTCGTAATATACACTATTGTCAGAACCGTCAGCCGACTTGACATTCGTTGCAAAATTCATTGTACGAATATTATGTAGAGCTGTAAACGAATCATGAGTACCATTATAGCTAGAAAGTAAAGCTCCGGCATCAAATGAAAACTCCCCCGCTTTCCAGGCATATTTGAGATTTCCTCCGAATTCATTTCTCATCTTCTGCACATCCAGATCATAGTCCCCTACTGCCGAAGGTATGGCTCCCCAATAAGAATCGTGCTCGGCAAATATACCGGCATAAAAACCCTTTTTTGTAACAGCCTGCAGATAGAGTTCAGCAGAAGGTTTGAGTGGAAACCGGGTCCCAATCTTTAAATAGGAAATAGGATGACGGGGGCCCTTTGCCGGCTTAATGGCAGCTGACTCGTAGGGTGAAAACTCGTAGAGGTCGCGGTAGGGTCTATTAAATATTGAGTAGTCAAAACTGATATTGAAACTGCGCAGAGAGTCTGCGACATTCTTTGGTATTTCCGGCTTGTGTATTTCGCCAAGTTTGACGTTAAACTCCCTGCTGACCTCGACTGTTGGGTCTATGGTCTGCCCGAAAAGTCCCATGGGGAGTAAGGTTAAAAAAGCCATTATGAATATCGTTTTCCTCATCTTCATCTCTATTTCAGTTGGTCAAGACGCATTTTTACCTGTTCCTTCACATCATCGGCATCTCCGGTGGGCTGGTAGCCTTCGAGTATACTTTCATAAGTGGCCCTGGCTTGTTCTATATCACCTTTATCCACAAATGAATCACCAAGAACTATGAAGGCCTTTGCAAGCCAGTATATCTGGGGGGTTTCGGAATCGGAAAAGTCATACACTCGATTTTCGACCGCAATAAAATCACCTGCTCCGTATGCATCCGTAATTAGCAGATACGTAGCCTCAGCTCCATAATTGTCGTGAGGATTGCGGGAAAGTGAGGTAAGTATCGGTTTAGCCTCTTCCCTATTGTCAATAAAGAGAAGACTCTTGGCAGTAATATATTCCGCCTCACGGCGCATCTCATCAGGAAGTTCGGCCACTACCCTCACTCTTGCTGCATCTGCAATAGCCTCTTCATACTGTCTATTGTTGTAATATGAGCGCATACGGCCAAAATAGCCTGTGTTCTTCATGTTATCCGTGCTTGCAATGTAAATTAGGGATTCGTATGCTGTAACGGCTCTTGCGTAGTTCTCCAATGCGTATGTAATATCAGCGTAGTTGAGCGTAGCCGCCTCAGCAAATGGGCCCTCACCCATTTTAATTACCTGGAAATAAGCATCGGAGGCTGCTTCTTTGCGACCTTTTGCCTTTAAAGACTCGGCAAGGTAAAAGTATGCCTGAGCCGTTTTCGGGCCGGAGGGATAATTTTTCACAAATGACTGTAACGATGTTATGGCTGAGTTATGATTTCCTGCAAGATAGCGTTGTTCGGCGGCATTAAAGAGCATCAGTTCTTTTTCACCGGCACTCTTAATATCCGACATTCCGATTCTATCGAGATAGGCAAAGTACTCTTCAGGTTTATTGATGGTCTGATAGACACTCTCCATACCCGAAATAGCATTGGGAACTTCAGGAGAGAGCGGCATTCCCTCTATGATATTCTTATAGTATTCAAGTGCTTTGGTAAATTTTCCATTATTGGCATTGATCATCGCCAATTCGAGCATGGACTTGGAGAAAAAAATGCTGTCAGCATCGTGTCCTATAAGAGTGTGGAAGCAATCCGCCGCATCATCATCATCCCCTCTCTGCACTAAAGTGCGTCCAAGCTCGAATAGGGTCTGCGAGTAAAGTTCCGCATTGCGGTTGACTTTGAGAGCCTGTCTCAGCATAGATATTTTTCTGGTATCATTTCCAAGGAGGCCATAGGAAACGGCACCCTGGTATGCCGGATAGAGGTCACTCGAAGTGGGATATCTGTTGAAGACCCTCTCATAAGTGGCAGCAGCGTCTGTATAGTTGTTCTGCATAAAATAGGAGTCGGCCAGGCGGATCCGCGCATCCCTTTCAAATTGCTTGCGGCCACTTGTCGCAAGATACTTGGAGAACCAATTCTGAGCACTCGCAAATTTTCCCCACATGAAATAGCTGTAGGCAAGATTGTAAATTGCTGTTTGGTATTGATCCGAATCCAGGAAGTGAGGGTTTTCCATGAGGCTGAGATTAATCTCCGTAGCCTGACGATATTTTCCATTGCGGAAGTGACTCTCTGCCAACCAGTATTTGGTAAGCGCTTCAAGGCGGGGATCGTGCCGTCCATTCTCTATTGAGAGTTCCAGCATCGGAACAGCCGGCCTATATCCCTTATTTTCGATGAGTTGCATCGCTCTGAAAAATGCCGCTTTTTGCAAATTCGAAGAAGATTCGTCCGAAAGTTCACGGATCTTTGTAAGAGCGAGTACCGCAGAATTGTAATCGTTGCTCAGGAGGTATGCTGCCGCAATATAACTATTGATGATATCATCTTTACCACTCTCCGGATAATTCTCCATATATTTTTCAAATCCAGATATGTCGCCATTGACATCGAAAGAGAGTTTAGCGTGATTGAAAAGAGCATCTTCTTTGATAACGCTATCAAAATCGGATTCAGAGGCAGCTTTGAATGCCTCCATTGCAGCAATTTTATTGTGAAGGCGGAGATGGCTGTTGGCACTGTAATAATAAGCGCTTTGGCCGAGTGCATCTTCATTGCCTACAACATTGCTGAAAGAGTCTAAGGCCTTACTAAATGACTGGAGGGTATATGAAAGTAGTCCGGAGTAGTAATAGTCCTTACGGGTAAGATTACCTCCGGAAGTGCTGAACATATCGAAATACTGAGCTGCCAATGTAGGTTGCCCCATAGAAAAATATGCTTCAGAGACGATTCTAGCAAGATTTATCTGCAAATCGCGTTCAAGGGTACTGAAAATGGCGGGGCCACGGTCAATCACATACCGGTAATTGGCAAGCATAAATTCCGATTCTACCGTATAATATGAGGCTAATACCGAGAAACGAGGATCTTTTTCCGCTTTACGGAAATGCGGCAGGGCAGCAGCAAAATCCTTTTCCAGATAACGCACATAACCCAGATAATATTGACTGGGCACAGAGAAAGGACTGTAATCACCCTCGATGATAGAGGTCAGTCTCTCGGCTGCCACATCAGTATTGCCTTCCCTGATATAACAATAAGCACTTTTGAAGTCGTATTCAATCTGCTCCTCAGCATAGAGGAAGGGCTTTTTTATGGAATCATAGATGGCAAGGGCAGCCGCATAATCTTCCCTGTCAAAAAGACGCGAAGCAAGTGCAAATTTAACCATCTGAAGCTCGGGAGCATTAGGATATCTATCCTCAAAATTCTTAACCAGACCTGCAATGTTGGACCTGTCAAGACGGATGGCACACATTGTTTTATATGCCTCTACCTGAATTGCGAAAATGGAGATATCGCTATCGGGATCTGGTGTAACAAGGTTTAGCAACTGCTCGGCTGAATAGAAGGCCCCCTTTCTGTACAGATCAAGCGCCGACTCGATACGGCTAACGCGATGCTCCTGTGCCATGGCTCCTGCTGACAACATCAAGAGTAGAAACACAAGAAAATATGTGAAGCTTTTAATTTTCATCCAATATCTATCCCTCAAAAAAAGGTCCAAAATCTCATATAAAGTTAAATGAGAGGTGAAGCTTTTATTTATATGGTAATAAAAGAGCCCAACAACTCACAAAACATAAACTACAAAAGTACAAAAAAAATCTGAGTTAAGAATGATTCATACTCAGAACAAGGAACCGGCTCCATACTCGAAACCCGAAACCCGAAACTCGAAACTCGAAACTAATTCAATTTCCCCATCATTTCCAAATGGCATTGCAACAGTTCGCCGGTTTGCTCGTCGCGGAGATGCAGGCCGTTTCCTTCGCAATATTTGTAAGATTTACAAGTGGCACATTTCCCCATTTTGGTCCAGGAACGGTCGCGCATTATCTGATATCGTGTATTCCACACCGTCCAGAAGTCATCTTTGTAGATATTTCCCTGAATATAATCGCCACGCAGGCTGGGGCATGCGCTTATATCTCCGTTTGCCAGGACCGAACCGATGTGAATACCGGCCTGGCAGAAGAAAGGTGCGTCGCGCACTTGCATTTCATAATCTGCCAAATAGCCTTCACAGCCGTATGAAGCACGAATTATCCCCTCTTTCCTGGTCTGTTTAATGAAATCCATCATCTGCACGAACTCATCTACGGAAAGCCTGAGCAGCGGATTATCTTTTGCTCTTCCTTTCGGAAAAACCGTAAACAGTCGCCAATGGGTAACGCCAAGCGAAATAAGCAGCTCCTTGAGCTTATGCAGGTCCGGCAATGATTTTTTATTGACGCAGGTAACCACGTCATAAACCAAATCGGGAGTTGAAGCCACCCGTCTTATTGCATCTACAGCACGGCTCCAGGAGCCTTTTTTACCGCGAAACCACTCGTGGGACTCAGCCGTATATCCATCCAGGCTTACGGTGACCGAACGCAATCCGGCGCGTAGCAGGTTATTTAACCTTTCTTGTGAAAGTCCCCACCCATTGGTTACAAATCCCCAGGGATATCCCATATCATACATGGCTCTCCCACACTCTTCCAAATCATTTCGCATCAGAGGTTCACCACCGGTAAGCACAATCATAGTCTTATTAGGATTTACGTGCGGTCGAATATCTGCAAGAACTTTCAGAAAGTCCTCTTTTGGCATATCGGGAGTAACGGACTCTCTTGTACAATCACTGCCGCAATGGATACAATTGAAATTGCAACGCAAGGTGCATTCCCAAAAGAAATAGGTAAGTTCGTGAAGTTTTGCTTGCGTTTTTCTGTGTTCACGGTATAGATTCAGTAGGATTTTGCTCCTTAACTTCATTTTACATCTGCTTTTTGCTACTCTTCTTCTTTCATTTCCTTATACTCTGCCGACATAACACCGTACAGAGCGATAGTCTGATGTTCCAGTTCAAAGTTGGTATCAGCCCTTAAAAAGACTCCGTCATACCACCTTCCATCACCTTTTTTAATCTTTTGCATCTGTTTCCAATCTACTTTGATAGAATCGGGAGCATACCATCCGCCATGCCTCTCTTTGTCTAAATCTTCGACAATAATAAGATCTTCACCTCCGTAATGACGATATTTTAACTCATAGTCGCCACGAAAATCTGTCCTTACCGTGTCGTTCCCATAGGGCGAAGAGTAGGCTTTTCTGATGACTGCTATATTTTTAATAGGCTTTTTCGATTGTTTGTCTGTCACTTTCCCCTTGATAATATAATCTGCAGAAGGACATCCGTATTCATAAGAAGGTTCGAACCAGTCACACCCGGTTATCATTCCTACCAGTGAGAAAAAGAGGGTTAACAATTTCCCGTATGTTTTTAATGCTACTTTTTTCATGACTTTCTTTGCCGTGAGATATTTAAATAAAAAAATGTCCAATTACTTTATATACGCAGTGACTCACGAAATACTTCCATCATTGATTAAAGAGTGTACGACAAAATATCTTATATTATAAAGATGCATAAAAATGAAAAATCGTTGCAATTAGAGTGGCATTTTCCGCTATTATCAACAAAATTAAGTTAAAACTGCTGATTTAAACCAAAATTGTCAACTGAGATTTATTTAATGGGAATAAAAATGTAATTTTGCATCCAAACAGTGTCATAAACATGGACGAAAACGATATTATCATAGAATTTGAGGATGTTGAAATCACAAACGGAGAAATTCCCGTCATAACCTCCCTCAACCTAACTATACGTGAAGGAGAGTTCATCTATCTCACCGGCAAAGTAGGCAGTGGTAAAACCTCCATCATACGCACAATAACCGCAGAAAATCCCATTAACACAGGCAATGCCCGTGTTGGGGATTTCAACCTCTCCAACCTTAAAAGAAGGAAAATACCCTATCTCAGACGCAAAATAGGTGTGGTTTTCCAGGACTTCCAACTCCTGATGGACAGAAGCGTGGAGGACAATCTCCTTTTTGTCCTTAAATCCACCGGATGGAAAGACCGCAAGCTTATGGAAGAGAGAATAAATAGCGTGCTTGAGGCAGTAGGAGTGGCCAGCAAGGCCCACAAAATGCCGCATCAGCTCTCAGGAGGCGAGCAGCAGAGAGTAGCCATAGCCCGCGCTC
>Ga0255347_1002118_pt1 | contig 29128 bp, 25 predicted proteins | sample wastewater_treat_2_FD_192479 | JGI IMG/M metagenome (GOLD analysis project Ga0255347, IMG submission 192479) | Wastewater microbial communities from Lulu Island WWTP, Vancouver, Canada - plant24 | ecosystem: Engineered > WWTP > Wastewater > Unclassified | place: Canada: Vancouver, British... | reverse complement strand
TCTTAGGATAATCTTTTTTACTAGCATACCAAACAGAATCCCAAGTTTTGTTAATTCCCATTCTTATAACTTTTGGATTTATTTTTCTTCCCATAATTACTTAACTTTTAATTCTAAAATAATATTGGACCTTCTTTTGTTTAATATAGATACTCTACCTCTAGAAGCAAATCGTGTTCTTCTTAATGTTCTACCTTCTCCAATCTCTATTTTACTTATTATTAAATCTTCCTTATCCACACCGTACTGTTCTCTAGCATTAGCTACTCCCGAAAGAATCGCTTTTCGTATCGTATTATTACCTTTTTTCTGTAATAGCATTAATCTATCTAATGCATCTGAAGCATTCTTCCCTCTTACAACATCAGCCACCAATCTCAATTTGAGTGGTGATTGTGCTACATCTTTTACTTTTACTACTACTGTTTTTTCTTCCATATCTTTTTAAATATATTATTTATTCCTCAAATCTTCCTGTACTGCCATATACTTTAGATAGTTTTCCTTTCTTAGCATGACCTTTAAATTTTCTTGTTTGAGCAAACTCTCCTAATCTATGACCTATCATTGATTCTATTACTAACACTTCTTCATGTTTCTTTCCATTATGTACTAAAAATTTCATTCCAACCATTTCAGGTGTTATTGTAGAAGCTCTAGCCCAAGTTTTGATAGGGGACATATTTCCTTCTTCTCTAGCTTTTGCTACTTTCTTCATCAAATTTTCATCTGTATATGGTCCTTTCTTTAATGATCTAGACATAATATTTAATCAATAATTTATTTCTTAGCATAAGGTCTATTCTTAGTTCTTCGTCTCTTTATTATGAATTTCTCTGTTCTCTTATTCTTCCTTGTTCTAGTACCAATTCTATTACCCCAAATGTCTTTTGCTTGTCCACCAACCTGTGCTTTACCTTCACCACCTCCGTGGGGATGTTCAACTGCATGCATTACTACACCTCTCACTTCTGGCCTCCAACCTAGATTTCTTTTTCTTCCAGCTTTTCCTAACTTAACATTTAATTTGTCTTCATTACTTACCTGACCAATAGTTGCCATACAATCTGCATACACCAATCTTATCTCCCCAGATGGCAACCTTATTTGCATGTATTTCTCTGATGTGTCGGGACCTTGCACTACTATAACTTCGCCTGCAGATCTTCCGTATGTAGCACCTTTTCCTGGATAATTCTCTACACAGTGTACAGATGTACCAGAGGGAATATTTTTTATCCTCATAGAATTACCAACCAAAGCATCTGTTTTTTCTCCAGATATAACCTTGTCACCTATCTTTAGCCCTCGTGGAGCTATTATATATCTTTTTTCTCCATCAGCATATTGTAAAAGTGCTAAATGGGCCGTTCTGTTAGGATCGAAATAGAATCCAATAACTTTAGCAGGAATATCAAATTTATCTCTCTTAAAATCTATTACTCTCACTCTTCTCTTGAAGCCTCCCCCTCTGTGCCTTACTGTTATCTTACCTTGACTATTTCTTCCAGATTTCTGTTTCTTAGAAATACTAAGTTTTCTAGGACCCGAAACTTTACTTAAATGGGACCTATCTCCTAATCTTGTTTTTCTCCTTGCCGAAGTTGTAGGTTTAAAAGTTCTAACTGCCATTTTATCCTTTCAAAAATTCATCTATTTTATCTCCCTTTTTAAGGGTAAAGATCATTTTAATCATATCTGTTTTTCTATTTTTCTTATTTGACCTCCAATCTCTCTTTAATTTACCTGGTCTTACAATACTATTTGCATTAATAATCTTAACTTTATATTTTTCTTCTATTGCTTTTCCTGCCTCTATTTTGTTTATACCTCTTGAAACCAAGAAGGTATATTTATTAAAAGCATTAGCCATAGCATAGCTTTTCTCAGATATTACTGGTTGTATTTGTATATCTTTATTTTTCATTTATCAATCTATCTTCCAAAGTTTTTATATTTTCAGAATCCACAACTATTTTCTTTGCAGAAACCAAATGTTTTGCATTTAATTTATTGGGTTCTACAAAATTAATATTTTTAATATTTCTTAATATCAATCCTAATTCAGCTTTATCTGAGATAACCAACATTCTTTTTTCTCCACTTTTTCTTAAACTCTTAGCCTGTGTATTAGTTAATTTAGAAAAAGATAATTCTTCCTTTCTCAATCTCTCTGAAAGCATTACACATGTTGCTCTTTTAGCCATCTTACTATTTATTTTTTTCTTTAGATTTCTTCCTTGATTAGCAAATGCAACACCACCTCCAATCCAAATAGGGGATCTTGTTGATCCATGTCTTGCCCTCCCTGTTCCCTTCTGTTTCCAAGGTTTTCTACCACCTCCAGCAACATCAGCTCTAGATTTTTGTCTAGCAGACCCCTTTCTCTCGTTAGAGGAATAGATGAAAAGGACTTGACTTACTAAATCTGCATTGTAAGGGACTTCCCATACTAATGGATTTAATACTATCTTTTCTTCTTTTTTGGTTGTCTTTTTTGCTTTTGCCATAATTATTCTTTAAATATAGCTACTAAATCACCTTTAGATCCAGGAACTGGTCCTAGGAGTAGGATTAAGTTATCTTCTATCTGTATTATTTCTATATCCTTAAGTGTAATTTTATTTTGTCCCATTCTTCCTGCCATCTTTTTACCTTTTAATATCCTACCAGGGTCTGTACCTGCACCAATTGAACCAGGAGCTCTTAATCTATCAGATTGTCCATGTGTTTTTGGTCCACCTTTAAATCCCCACCTTTTTACTACTCCTTGAAAACCTTTACCTTTAGATACACCTACTACACTTACTTTATCCCCTACTACAAAAACATCACTCTTTATTTCATCTCCAGGTTTAATCTCTTCTGCTAAGGACCCTTTAAAATATTCTCTTAATACTGGAACTTTACCAATTGCTTCATATTTTCCTTCCATAGCTTTATTTGGATTCTTCTTTACTCCAATACCTAATTCAAAACCTTCAGGTTCTATATGTGAAAGAACACAACCCTTAGTGTCGATGACAGTAACTGGTACGACTTTATCGTCCTTAAACACTCTAGTCATTCCTTTTTTTATTCCAATTAAAGCCTTCATTAATTATTTAACTAATTTACTGTATTCCTATATCAACACCCGCAGGCATTTGAAGATGCTGAAGAGCATCTATTGTCTTTGGGGTAGGATCAATGATATCTATTATTCTTTTATGAGTATTAATCTCAAAATGTTCAATTGAGCTTTTATAAATAAATGGCGAACGATTTACCGCTATCTTCCTTTTCTTTGTTGGAAGAGGTATAGGTCCTGCAACCCTTGCACCTGTACTTATAGCTGTTTCTATGATACTTCTAGCAGATTTATCAACTACTACAGAATCATATCCCTTAAGCTTTACTCTAATTTTTGCAGTGTTATTAGCCATTCTATTTAAAAGAGCTAAATTAAATTATTTATACTCCTCAGAGGGCAGTTAACTGCCCTCTGATATTTAACCTTACTTAATAACTTCAGTAACTACTCCGTGACCTACTGTTTGACCACCTTCTCTAATTGCAAAGGTTACTCCCTTTTCAACAGCAACTGGAGATACTAGTTTTACAGTAAACTCGGTATTGTCTCCTGGTGCCACCATCTCTGCTCCCTCATTTAAGACAACCTCACCTGTTACATCAGCTGTTCTAATATAGAACTGAGGTTTATATCCTGTTACAAATGGTGTCCATCTTCCACCCTCTTCTTTGGTTAGTACATATACCTCTGCCTTAAACTCGGTATGAGTTGTAACAGTTCCAGGAACTGCTAATACCTGACCTCTTTCTACATCCTCTCTCTTTAAACCTCTTAACAAAATTCCCACATTATCTCCTGCTTGACCTTCGTTTAATGTTTTATTAAACATTTCCACTCCTGTTACTGCAGTCTTCTGAGCTTTCCTTCCCATTCCTAAAACCTCTACTTCCTGACCAACCTTTGTTACACCTCTTTCGATTCTACCAGTAACTACTGTTCCTCTTCCCTCAATAGAGAATACATCTTCTATAGGCATGAGGAATGGTTTTTCAATATCTCTCTCTGGGACTTCAATATATTCATCAACTGCTTTCATCAATTCTCTTACATCCTCAAATCCCTCAGGATCTCCTTTTTCAGCCTTAAGTGCATCACCAACAACTATTGGAGTATTTCGATCATAACCATACTTTTCTAAAAGATCTTGAACATCTGCTTTGATGAGTTCTAAAATCTCCTCATCTACTTCCCCAAATGTGTTGATAAATATAACAAGCTTAGGAACTCCTACCTGCTTAGCAAGTAATAGATGCTCCTTAGTTTGAGGCATAGCACCATCATTAGATGATATAACTAAAATTGCACCATCCATTTGTGCTGCACCAGTAATCATGTTCTTAATATAGTCTTTATGACCTGGGCAATCTACTAATGCATAGTGCCTCTTATCTGTTTCAAACTCAACATGAGCTACTGAAATTGTAATTGCTTTAGCTCTTGCTTCTGGATCTTTATCCAATTTATCAATCATCTTTGCTTTATCCTCTTTAGATACAGATGCATCTATGTGTGCATTAAGAATACCTCGAACCAAAGTAGTCTTACCATGATCGACATGACCTAAGGTTCCGATATTCATGTGTGGCTTTGTTCTTTCAAAATCTGCCATGAATATATTGTTAAAAAATTAAATATTTTTTCTTTTTAAATACCCAAATTCTTGTAAATCAAGAACCTGCGATGAATATTATCAAAAAGTCTTCACAGTTGCAAGGGGATTATACTATATTTACCAATATAATTACCAGTTCTTTGTATCTTTCTTATGTAATTCTATACCTTTAGTCACAATACTAACAATCAAAACAAGAAACATTAGAGCAGAGAGGATAAATAGGAGGATATCGTAAAGTGTTACAGTATATGTATTATATATGGTGTAGTACTTCATTGGCATAAAGAACATTACTACTGCAGTCATTATACCTATTATCCTTATTTCTGTTGGACCAAACCATCCAAAAGAGTTCTGACATTTATTTTCTACATATACCAAAAGATCTACATTCAACATCAAAGCAAGATATATGCAGGACATTAGTAATGATATTTCTATTTTTACAAAACCAGAGAGACCTAATCCCAGTCCAAATATGATTATTACTACGGCATCTACTATTTTATCTATATAGTATCCATAATTTGGTCTTGTTCTTTTTCTATATCTTGCAATACTTCCATCGAATGAATCTCCAAACCAATTTATAATTAAACCCAGAACTACAAAAATCAGGTAATATCTGTTAGAAAATCCAAGTATAAATCCAAATGCAACCATCACTATTCCTAGCACACCTATCAGTGTGAGATGATCTGGACTCATCCATTGAGGAATTCTTGGACATATATATTCTTTTGCTTTTTCTTCAGCCTTTGCAGTTATTGCAGTATTAATAGTATCTTGGGTATCTCTTTTATACCTAACCTTAAGATTTTCTAAATCAAATATTATTTCTCCAATCTTGGTTTCTTCTACCCAATGTTTTATTTCATCAACAATTTCTTGGAACTTTCCTTCCTTTAGATATTTATTGATTTTGTTTATTCTGTTTTTAGGATACTGTTTTGACATACTTATGCATTCTTACCAGAAATTTCTTCAGCAATATTTCTTGGAACTTCTGCATAGTGAGAAGGTTCCATATTTGGAGTTCCCCTACCACTAGTTATGGATCTTAATTCATTGGTATATCCAAAAAGTTCAGAGAGTGGAACCATAGCTGTAATCCTACTTATATTGTTTCCAAGGCTTTCAGTTCCTTGTATCTGTCCTCTCTTGCTACTTAATGACCCAGTTACATCTCCCATATGAGCATCAGGAGTCTCTACTTCTACTTTCATTATAGGTTCAAGAAGAATTGGATCACCATTTCTACAACCCTCTTTAAATGCCATAGATCCAGCAACTTTAAATGCAGCTTCAGATGAGTCAACCTCATGATATGATCCATCATAGAGAGTTACCTTAATATCTACTACTGGATATCCAGCCACTACACCACTCTTCATCGCTTCTTCAACACCTTTTTGGATTGCAGGAATATATTCTTTTGGAACAGCTCCACCTTTAATAGCATTGATAAATTCAAATCCTTTACCTGCTTCATTAGGTTCTAATTTCAACCAACAGTGACCATACTGTCCTTTTCCACCTGATTGTTTTACATACCTTCCCTCTGATTGTTCTACAACTCTCTTAATTGTTTCTCTATATGCAACTTGTGGTTTTCCAACATTAGCAATAACTCCAAATTCTCTTTTCATTCTATCTACCATAATTTCTAAGTGTAACTCTCCCATTCCTTGTATGATTGTCTGACCAGTCTCGTGGTTACTTGTAACATGGAATGTAGGATCCTCTTTTACTAATCTTCCCAAAGCCTCAGACATTTTCTCTTCATCAGACTTAGTAGCAGGTTCAATTGCTTGAGATACAACAGGTTCTGCAAATGATATTTTTTCAAGTACAACAGGATTGTTTTCATCACAAAGTGTATCTCCAGTTACAGAATCCTTTAGTCCAACAATAGCACCTATATCTCCAACTCTTAGAGAATCTACCTCTTCTCTTTTATCTGCATGCATAAGTATTAATCTACTAACTCTTTCTCTATGCCCCTTCGTAGAGTTAAGAACATATGATCCAGAAGTTATCTTCCCAGAATATACTCTGAAGTATGAAAGATTTCCGATATGTGGGTCATTAACTATCTTAAATACTAAAGAAGAAAATGGAGCATTTTCCTCAGGAGCTATCTCTACTGTTTCTCCTGTCTTTATATGAGTACCATGGACAATAGGTTTCTCTATAGGGGATGGAAGACATATAACAATGTAATCTAACAATGTTTTTGACATGGCAGTTCTAGAGTCACCACCTAACACAGGGAATATCTCTCCATTAAGAGTTCCTTTTCTTAATGCACCATATAACTCTTCAGTAGTTAATTCTTCTCCTGCAAAATATTTTTCCATTAATGCATCATCTTGTTCTGCAAGAGTTTCTACTAACTCTTGTCTTAATTTATCAACAATACCTTTTATGTCTTCTGGTATTTCTGTCTCTATTAAATCCAATGTGTCTATACCTTCATATTTATATGCCTTCATCTTTACTAGATCAACATATCCATGAAGCTGTTGTTCTTTTCCTATTGGGAATGTTACTGCCACTGCTTTATTACTTAATCTATCCTTAATCGTCTTAAAACTTGTCTCAAAACTTCCCCCTATCAAGTTAATTTTATTCATAAAACAAATTCTTGGAACATTATATTTATTCGCCTGTCTCCATACCGTCTCAGATTGAGGTTCTACTCCTTTTCTTCCATCAAATACTACAACAGCACCATCTAAAACTCTAAGAGATCTTTCTACTTCTGCTGTAAAATCAACATGTCCAGGAGTATCAATGATATTTATTCTATATTTTTCATCTTTATAGTTCCAGAAACATGTAACAGCTGCAGACATGATAGTAATGCCTCTTTCCTGTTCCTGTTCCATAAAGTCTGTAGTAGCTGCACCTTCATGCACTTCCCCTATCTTATGTACTTGTCCTGTAAAATACAGAAGTCTTTCAGTAGTGGTAGTTTTCCCAGCATCAATGTGGGCAATTATTCCTATATTTCTTACCTTATCCAAAGGCATTTTTACATTATATGTATTCTTATCCATTATATTTATCTAAAAATTAACAAAAGGAAGGGAAATTGAAACCTTCGCAGTTGCGATTATAGCAAAACTATCTAAGAGAAGACAACAGCTTGGAAGCTTCTTGAGTCACTTGATAGCTTAAATCGTACTCTATAGCTTTTTCTAAGGATTTAATTGCTAATTCATTCTCTCCCTCTTTAATCTGAGATTTTGCTAAAAAGTATTGATAGTATGGATTAAATTTGTCCAATTTCTCTAATTCAACCAAATAGTTATCTATACTTTCCTCTCCCTCTATCATACTCTCCATTCTCCACCTCAAATATTCTTTCTTCTGAGAATCTGTTAATGTGAGAGTGGATAGTTTATTAAGATAGAAATCCGCTTTTACATTTTCTGAAAGAGAATTATATATCTTTACTGCTAAAATATTTAAAAATGGTTCATCAGGAAGTAGTTGGAGAAGATTTTTAATTAATTCACTAGCCTTTAGACCCTGTTTATTACTTAGTAGTATATCTATATATTCATTTACTAAATCTTCATTTAAATTTGATCCTGCATATCCAATAGCAGAGTCATAGCTTCTTTCCACATTATCTAAATCATTAATTAACATACATGCTCTACCTTTTGTCCAAAGTATATCCGTTTCCATTCCACCCAAAGTCAATGCTCCATCAAGTACTTCTATAGCCTTTTCATAATTTCCAAATTCAAAATATGCTCTACCTAAGAAATATATTCCCTCTAAATACTCAGATATATCCTCTTTTATTGGTTCTAAGAGTTTAATAGCAAGATATGGATAGCCATTGTTGATATATACTCTTGAGAGTTTTGTTGCATTAAACTTAGAATCTTCATCTAAGGAATCAAGAACTGATTCTAATTCATCATAATATGCAATCATAGACTCTGAAGGATCTACTGTTTCTAAAGTTTTCTTAGCTCTAGTATGGTCTTCTAAAGCATAAATATATGAAAGAAGTAGAACAGATTCAGCTTTTTCATCTCCTTCATAATCACCCTTTTGAAATTGATCTTTAGCTTGATCTATATGTCCTAATTTCAAAAACACCTTTCCTAAGGCAAGTTCTAGGGACATATTCTTTACACCCAAAACTAAGCCCGTATCGTACATATCATATGCTTCTTGATATTTACCTATTTGCATAAATCCATTTCCAACTTTTTCATATAGGACTGATCTATCCTGATTATTAAGAGGTTTAGCTGATTTTTCTACGACTTCAACTGCATCATCTATTCTATTTTTTAGAATCAAAATATCAATTAATCCCTCATATGCTTTAACTTTTTTGGGAATAATATCTACTGCTTCGTAGTATTTATCCATTGCAACAGAGTACCGTCTTGCTTCTGTATACTGTTGAGCTTCCTCTATCTTCCGATTATATTGGTCTACTTGTTCCTGAGTAACCCTTTTGCTTAATACATACCATAACGAGAGAGAGAGTATTATGACAAGCAAAACTATCCAAGGGATATATTTCTTAAATTCCTTTTTCATTAATTAAATATATGGGGGATTAGAAGTTATGTCAATGATTCCTAGATATATGATAAAATGATTTACCTATGAACAGTAGAAGTTTTGTACGAGTAGCAGGTATTATATTTGGAATATTCATTTTAAACAGTTTGAGTCTGCTATTTCCACTAAATACAGCATCTATCGAACTACCAGAAAGAATCTATTCTATATATCGTATTGACCCTGTACAAGCTAGAGAGGCAAGTCATATTAGGATGGTCACTGTTAGTTATGATGGAGATGTAAAGACTCACTTTTGTAGGTCATATTCACCTGTTACAGCATTGATAGATTTAGGATATTCTGTTAGTAATAGGAATAAGATTACATCTACTTCCCCTATATCTCAATTATTTACCAATTCTCATATATTAGTTGAAACTTATAGAACTACAATAGATGAAATTCTTCTAAAAATCCCCTATGAGACAATTACCAAGGGAAATGTTCTTTGTAAAAGGTTAACCAAAGAGGTGGTAGAACAGGAAGGGGTACTGGGACTGATGGTACAGAGAATTAAAAGAACATATAAAGGAGATACACTGATAGTGGAAGAGGTTATAGAGGAGAATGTACAGAGAGAGGCAAGACCTGAGATTGTTGTAATAACTGGACCAGAGGATTTACCAACTTCTGTACCACAGAGGGGAAATAATTGTACATACTGGAATGCATATATTGATAGTATTAATGCATCTGTTCAAGAGAAAGAATGGTTGAAATTCTTAATGAAAGGAGAATCAGGATGTAATGCTGAGAGTAACAGGTCTTTCTATAAAGGTCTTTTTCAGTGGGACCCTTGTCTTTGGTACACACAGTATCCCAATGACAATATTTTTAATGGAGAAGCACAAGTACAAAGAACTTTAGAGAAATTAAGGAATGGAGCAGATCCATCAAAGATGTGGCCAGCAGTTCATAGAAGATATTTACAGAATTGTATTAATTGGGAAAGTGGATGTATATAGTTATAAATTATTCCAACTATAGTAATCACAAATTTCTTGAGGTATTTCTCCTAGAAATCTAGAAGGTATTTGTGATGTATAGCCTTCTCTAGTTTGTCTTTTTTCAGCAAAAGTTAAAAACAATTTCTGTTTAGCTCTTGTTATACCAACATAACAAAGTCTTCTTTCCTCCTCCATATCATCTTCCTCTAAAAAGGATCTGGAGTGGGGAAGTAATCCTTCCTCCATACCTACAATAAAGACATAATCAAATTCTAAACCTTTTGAAGAGTGTAATGTCATAAGATTTAGGTAATTACCACTTCCATCCTGATTTTTATCTTGTTCCTGTTCTATTAAATTAATTTCATTTAGAAACATTTCTAAACTCTTCTTACCATATCTTTCTACATATGTAGAAGCGACATTTTTTAATTCAATAATATTTTCCTTTTTCATTTCAGATTGTTCTGTTCTATCATCAAACCATTCTATGTACTTTGTTTTTTCTAAAATCAAATCAATTATTTCTAATATATTTAAATCTTTTGAAAGAAAGTATATTAGACCAAATGTATTTACAATATTTATATGTTTATCCCATTCTGGTTTTAAGTCTGTAATTTTTTCTAAAACATTTTTCTTAATTGCTATTCTATCCTGATACTCTGGATTTAGAACAGTATATGCCGTTGTAAGGAATTCTCCTAAGGTACAAGATGTAGATTTTGAGAGTTCGTGTAATTTAGCTACTGATTTTGGACCCATTTTTCTAGGGGGAATATTAATTATTCTATCTATACTTAATTCATCTTTTATATTGAAACAGAATCTAAGGTAACTAATTATGTCTTTTATTTCTTTTCTTTCATAGAATCTAAATCCCCCTACTAATTTATATGGAAGACCTGATTTAAGAAGAGCTTCCTCAATTGCTCTTGATTGATAGTTTGTACGGTATAGAACAGCAATATCTCTTAGAGATACTCCTAATCTTTGTAGATATGTTATTTGTTCAATTAGATACTCTGCTTCATTCTCTTGGTCACTTGCCTGATAGATTGTTATTGAATCTCCATCGTTATTATCTGTCCAAAGAACTTTCTCTACTCTAGAATTATTCTGTTCAATTACCTGTACGGCTGCTTTGATGACATTTTTTGTAGATCTGTAATTTTGTTCTAACTTTACAATTGTTACATCTTTAAAATCTTCAGAGAAAGATTGTATATTTTTAATATTTGCTCCTCTCCATGCATATATTCCTTGATCATCATCTCCTACCACACATATGTTGTGATGATTTTCTGAGAGTAGTTTTGCAAACTTATACTGTGCAAAATTAGTATCTTGGTATTCGTCTATGAGAATATATTTAAATTTTTGTTGATACTTTTCTCTAATTTTTTCATTTTCATCTAACAATTTTACTGTAAGATAGAGAAGGTCTCCAAAATCAACAGAGTTTTGAGATAGTAATTGTTTTTGGTATAGAGGATATATTTCAGCTGCTATATCTTCTATATATCCTCCATAGTGATGTCTAAATCTATCTGGAGATATCATTTCATTCTTAGCTGCTCCTATGTAATATGCTATAGCTTGAGGTTTTATCTGTTTAATATCTATATCTCTTTCTAAGAGAATTTCTTTAATCATATTTTCTGAATCATCAGAATCATATATTGAGAAATTATTTGTTAGACCCAATTCTTTTGCATTCTGTCTTAGTATCATTGCACCTATGGAATGGAATGTCCCTATGGTAGGAACTTTATCTGAGTTATATCCTAAATCTCTAAGAAGTGCAGTTACTCTCTCTTGCATCTCTCCTGCTGCTTTTTTAGTGAATGTAACAGCAAGGATATTGGTAGGATCTACACCTTTCTCTATTATCAAATATGCTATTCTGTTTGTAATTACTCTTGTTTTTCCAGATCCTGCACCAGCAAATACTAAAAGTGGACCTTCTGTACACATAACAGCTTTTCTCTGCTCTGGGTTTAATTTGTCCAAAATGATATTGGAATTCAATATATGAATTTTAAAAAGTAATATTAATGGGTAGTATTAGATTTTCTTTAAATATGCAGAATTAACCCAACCGTAGAGATCTACTCCAAATTTAAGCCTAGTCCAACCCTCTTCTTCACTTTCAAATATAAGTATTGCTCCGTTATCTGCACTATCTAAAACTTTACAACTGTACCATCTACACTCTCTTATATTTACAAAATCATATTTAGGAGATGCAACTTCTACCAACTGTTTATCTCCTCTTTCAATGTTAAATTTAACATCAAATGATGATCCTTCAAATGGTTTTCCTTCAAATTTAAGAATTTCAAATGACTCAGATGCTTCACCTAAAAGAACTTTACCTTCCAATTCAAATTCTAATTCTACGGATTCTCCAGGAAGAATATTTTTCTCTGATATACTAATTGGTTTACTAAAACTCTCCCAATCTTGATTAATTGCAAAGTTACTCTCTTTACCATCTTTAACAGAGATATATATTGGGTCTCTATCTGTTAGCCAAACATAGTCATTTAGATTTTTTATCTTAATAGCTACCTTTAGTCTCTCTCCTATTTGCACAGATTCTTCATATACCACTTCCTCTATTTTTGCTTTGTATTCTAGATGTTCTTCTTCATAGCCTTTCCAATTAATTAGAGCCTCTCTAACTGAATTAAGAAATTCACCAACTATTCCTTCTGCAGTTACAGTAGATAGTTTGCCTTCTTGTTGTGTAATGTTTAATTTAACTGTTAGTAGTTTTGATATACCCCAATTGTATGAAATTTCCTCTACCATCTTACTTAAAGATTCAGAAGCTCTGTTTGTGAGGATGGGGTTGTTTGAGAGATATCCTATTACTACAGCACCATCTATATCTTTAAGTTCAGGATTAGCCCCTACTCCTCCTTTTCTACCTTGATATATTATTCCATTTTCATCTAATAGATATGTATATGGTAGGTCAGAGAAATGTAATCTCGTTATACTGTAATAGTATAGGGTTTGAACCCATTTTACAGGATCTCTGAGTAGTATTTCAGAATCTGTTTTAACTTGAGTTATGTATATCTGTGTAGGATTGGAATATACAGAGGAACCTTGTTCTATAAGGGAGGAATCAAAATTCTGACTTTCTGTTGAGTAGTATGAGAATGCATAAATGGGTACTGGTAAAGAAAAAAGAAAGGTAAAGAGTAATATTTTAAAAAGAAGTCTTTTGAAATCCATTTCCTATTCTATCATCAATTCCTGTTGTATTTCCATTTATTCTTACTCTGGGATATATACATACTGAGGATCTATTGCATTCACATATGCAATTGCAGGGATTGAATATATCTCATTGTTGTATGACACTTCACAAAGGGCATCCAATTTATACACAGGTGTAAGGTACTCTTGGTCAAAAGATTTGTAGTAATATATCAGATCTGAGGATGTACTTTCACAGTTCTTCAGAGTATCTAGGACTTTTTCTAGGTCTTCACTTAGATAATCTATTTCTTTTAATAATGAATCCCTTAATGCATTAAGTTGAGGATATATTTCTTTTGGATATTCATCAGCATTAATATATTGAATCAATTGTGCAGAGGTTATCAGTGGTAGTTGAATATCTGTTTTTTCAAATTCAGTAAGGAGTAGTTTACCATATACTACTTTTCCGTCTTTCATAGCCAAGTAGTCTGTTTGTTGGTTGTGTTCTCTAACTTCAATGTTTATATCTTCTTCTAATATTCTCTTTGCATAGTATATTGTTTCTCCATTTGAACCTTTTTCATTTTTGAAAACATTATATTTCCAATCTACATCAAAGAATCTTTTTACAAATTTTGAGAATACATTAGCATTTATCTCTGCTTCATCCATAAGGATTCCTTCAGAATGATTGAATAGGAGATAGTTTTTTAATGTATCGTAGAGAATTTCATCTGTACCATTTTTCCAATTGTAATATACTCCTTCTTCAGAATCTACTAATTCAAAATTTGAACTAAGTGATTGGACCATTTTTTGTACAGAGTTTAATTTAACAGAATTAGATACAGTCCAAAGGAAATACTTAGAATCTTTAGGTTCAACAAATTTATTTACTCCTATATTTAAATCTGATGATGTTAAGGATTTTTGTTCTATTGGTTGATCTGGATATTTGTTTTCACCTTTTGTAAAGAAATATATTACAAGAGATATAACAATAACGACAACTATTATTATTACTAATATCAATATATTTTTTTTGTTTAACATATTTTTCATAATTATGGACATGTACTTATACCACAACCAAAGCCTCCTTGAGATGGTGATTTAGTTAATACATCGTGCGGATTAACTGTCGCACCATTAAGTTTAGTTTCAAGATGTAGATGTTTTCCAGATGAGCATTTACTTCCTGTTTCGTGCCATTCCATTGTTCTTGCAACTCTTTGACCAGAGGTTAAGGTTTGGCCAGCTGCTAATGGACTGTCTACATGGATTAGTTTAAATTCATATGTTTGACCTTTATATTCTGCTGTAAATTTTACTAATCCTCCTGCATATCCTGCAGCACAGTTTACATCTCCCACATATGTAATTTTACATGAACCTCCGTTACCACAGAATGATGGAGCATGGAAGTAGTTGGTACCACCAATATCCATAGCTGCAACTTTACTGTGAGAGAATGAACCGTATGGACCTTGTGTACAATGGAATGAGCCTGAACCTAAAAGGCATTGTTCTCCAGAATCTAGAGCTCCTGCTACAAATGGTTCCATTGGACCTTGAGGGCTAATACCTCCTGGATTATCTGGGTCATCTATGATTGGAGAGAGACCCGTATTTGCACCACATTGAACTACCTGTTGTGGAGAAACATGCGAATACAGACTAAATATCTTCGCAAATGATGATACTCTAAGAAATATTATTCCAAATATACCAGCTAAGATGAGAATTGCAACTTCAGCCCCAAATTTTATAATAGGTTTAGCCGCTTTCATCAAAACATCTGAAACTATATCCGAAAGTACTGCAACTACAAAGTTTCCAACAGGACCTGCTATCGTAAAACCGATTGCTTGTAGAGCAGCCATCGTAACACCACGGACAAGAGTAAACATTCCACCTGTTTTCATCCAGCTTGTGACAGCATGTCGAGAAAATCTACTTATGAATCCAACTCTCAGTAATTTCGCCCCTATTGCTAATCTTACTTTCTTCCCTATTTTATCATTAAACCAATTTCCAATTGCATCTCTGACTCTAGACAAAGTACTAAATGTATTTGTTAATTTCCCCAGTCTAGAATATCTTTTTGCAAACTTTGTTATTTTTGCAATATCTGCCTGACTTAATGCACCTAAATTTCTAATTGCATTTTGAGAGTTTCCTTGCATTAATTGTCCAAGAAAATTTCCCATATCAAACCCTGGTACATTTGCACTTAACATAGCTCCCATTTGTGCCTTAAACTTTCTTTCTGAGACCTTTGCAAGGTATGCAAAACCTTCTCCTGTAGTTAAAGTTTTTACCCATGTGACTGGAGATAGGTAATAAAGTGCTGTCATTGATTCGTAGTAGGAATCTTTTACAACATTCCTTCCTGTACTTTTTGCCCAGTGAAGATTTACTGTATTCCCTTCTCCTGTAATTAATTTTTCAGAATATGTAGGTTGTAACCATCTTATTTGGTTATATTTATCTTCAAAAAATTTTCCATTTAGTATATCTGGAATCAAATTTCCTTGGTAATATCCCTTTGCCGTATTGAGTACTCCTTCCCATCTACCAAACTCCCCTGCCCAGTTATATCCTCTGGCTAAATTCATATCTGAGCGCAGGTCCTTGATTTGATTTTTTAAATCTCGTTTTTCTGCTGCATCATTAGATGCACGAAGGCGATTTTGTAAATCCCTTAATTTATCATTTCCATCTGAAAGAAATTTTTTCAAATCTGCTTCAACATTCATATGGGATATGAAGTTTGCTGCCTTTTCATATTTTTCTCCTTCCTGAGGACTCTGTGCAGTATTTGCCCTATACATCATCTCTTCCCCTTCTAGGAGTGCAAATAATTCCCTATCTGAATAGTATGAAACTAATTTATCATTGTCAGCTGTGGGAAAATTTTGTTGAATTTCGAGATATTTTTCATACAACTTATCACCCCTTTCATTTCCATATCTTCTCCTTAACTGTTCTCTATCCAGAGTTCTTATTTCTTGTACAAAGTGTCTATCTAAGAGTTCCTCGTTTCTAGACATCATATCTAGACCATAAGCTGGAGAACCTTTCCCACCCACATATGTGTCCTGCATTCTTCCTGCAGCCAATAGTCCCTTTTGAGTGTCCCAATCCAATCCTTCTTTTCTTGCCCAAACTCCTGCAATCAAAGACCTCATTGCTTCTCCTCCATGTGCAAACCTTTGGCTTTTTCTAATTGCCTCCATTTTTGCAAATGCATCATCTACATACTTTTTAGGATCAGAAACTATCTTTCCAATATCTTTGAGATTAAAAGACATACCACGTCCTCTATCTGTGAGACTAAACTTTGCCATATCAATGTCCACAGCTTCTAAGAAACTCTCCATTGTATTATTAGTTACAAAAAGTAATGGATTCTCTAGTACAGCTCCTATTGCATCTACTACCTCTGAAGTTCCATCTACTCCCGTAACTTTTACCGGCTTTACTTTGTCAGCAGGTTTTTGAGACTCTGAATATATAAAATCAAATATTGAACCTAAAGCATCTTCATACTGTTGTTTCTTTTGTGATGGCATGTAGTATTTAGACTAAAACCTATTTAAACATACCTCCAACTAAAGGAATCTTTTCTAAACCAGCTTTTACAGCAGCAGCTGTATCGACACCACTTTTTGATGCTGTAGCTGGAATAATAGATTTCGCAATTGTTGGAGCTTGTGCTGCCGCATATATTGCTATGATCTTAGCTACTGCAAGTATGAAAAAACCCATTTTAGTACCACCAGAAGAAGGATCTCCTGTAAGTGATTCGGGGAATCCAATTCGAACATTAGCCTGTTTTTCAATAAAATATGGAAGGTTTACTATTGCAAAAGCTATTGGAAATACAAGTGCATTTCTAAATATAGATTTAAATATATTTATGGTACTTGAATCATTTCCCGGTAGAGCACCCATCATTATTGCTATTGGAGATATTGCAACATTAACTAACACTGCAAAATATGATTTCAATAGAGCAAGCCAAAGTTTAATTGCACCAACGACTACTATCCCTATTAATACAAGAGCAATAGCAACTATAATAATTGATCCTGCAAGTATTCCTATTGGACCACCAGTAGCAACAGCTACAATTATTCCAATAATAGTTCCAAATCCTAATGAGGAAATTCCTGTAAAACCTAAAACTCCTTTTAACATATCCAAAAGTTTGTGTGGAGCAATATCACTATCTAACAAAGATGCACTACCTAATACTTTCATAAATACCCCTGCAAAGTCTAATAATACTCCCGCTAGAGCGAAACTAAAGGTAACCAGTACTAATGATACTACTATTCGTGGTAATGTATTCCCTATGGTTACCATCATTTGACCCCCGATTTTGTTTCTAAACATTATCATAAAACCAACTATTATCATTATTAAAACAAAACCTAAATATGCAATATTTCTGGTAACAGACCACAAAGATGAAATTCCAGATTTCACCAAATCATCATATCCACTAGCATATACTGATGAATTATTTCTATATCCTGGAATCCACTCTTCTGAAAGATGTGCTAAAACATCTATATTAGGTTGACTATTAAGCATAGTTACTACTTGTTGTTCAGCCATTCCTAATAATCCTTTTTTCATACTACCAGGAAGATTAGCAATATTCATAGTCGTCAACTCCGGTCCTGCACTTCCAAGAAAAGCAACAAGAGTACTATATATATTCCTATATGAAATTTTTTCCATATCTTCTGTTTGTGTCTTAGTTGATTCAACAGATAAATCATAGACATCACTATGTCCCTGAAGAGTATCTATCTTAACCTTCTGTGCTAAAACTCCTCCAACAAAAATCTGTAGGAAAAACAAGGAAAGTATACAACCTAGTAATATTATATTTTTTCTCATACTTTAATATATATTAAGTTAACTATAAAAGTCCATATTGATTAGCAGATTCCTTCATATATACTTCAATATCGGCCTCATGTCTTTCAAAATTCAAAGGAAAGTTTTGTATTGAATAATCCGGAGCTTTATCTTTGGCCTGTAATTTATAATTAAACAATGTAGGGGTAGCATCCCATAAACACCTAAGATTCTTTAATTCTTTTTCCTCTGTTTTGTCTTCAAATTCAAGAACACCTTCACAGGGTGTAGATCTAAAGTACATTAAGCTATCATCATTACTATCAGAAACTTCTTGTTTACCATCCGATTGCTGAGGATTAAGTGTTGCCATATATGTATTTGTAAGAAAAGCATTTGTACATACTCCATTTTCACATTTAAATGGTTCACCAAATATTGGTGTCATATATACTGTAATATCCCTAGGATCTATGCATTCTTTTCGCTCTGTAGTACAATTTTCTCCATTTTCATCACAAACAACTTTTCCTGATTCATCACAATAATCCCATCTATCTGCAGAAAAACTAAAATTGAAGAGACCTTTAAAAAAACTAGCTAATGTATTAGTAGTACAGGCAGTCCATAAGCCAAAATCTACTCCTTTTATGTCGCTTTTATTTATGCATTTTTTCTCTATGTCAGACATTGCTGGATTACCACCTGGAATTTGTTGTCTCCAATATCCACCTCCTTGATCACTTAAGTAATTAGTAGCTCCAACATTATAGTCACTTGTACTAACCTCTCGTGGACACCCACATATAGGATCATGATCTGCATTTTCTACATTGTATACTCCATCTTTACTTTCTAATTGTTCGTCTGCCCCTACATTAAGATTACCTGTTACCTCAAAAGGCTGTCTTTCGGTGGTAGATAAAGCTTTTTCCACATCTTCAGCTTGTTGGGGATACAATGTTTTAAGTTGGAATTCTTCCCCGCCAGGGATAGATTGCCCATTAGATGTATATTCTGGATGTCCTACAGATATTTCCTTATTACTTGTTTGATGTACATATTGACCTAGCCAAAATGCCAATGGATATGTAACTTTTGTTAATCGAAAACCATTTATCTTTTCCGTATCTATACTTCCTCCAGAAGAACCAATTACTTTTCCTCTTTTTGGATCTTCGTGATGAATATCTACACCACTTGATTGACAAAGACGTCTTAATAAATCTACTTTATTCGCAGCTGGATCACACATACTAGATACTCCTCCTTTAGAGGATGAACCTAATACATATTCAGAGATATCAATTGTTTCCTCCTCTGTAAGGTCGTAGATAATATAGCTATTATTTTCATTGACTATTTTTTCTTCTGAAGGTTTACAACTACTACACTCATTAGCAGTATCTTCTACACTAAAGTGTTTATTTTCAAATGTATTACCTCGTACATTCTTAGTAATATGTATAGCAACAAACCCAAAAAGTATTAAAAAAAACATAAACCTTATTCCATTGTTTTTTGTTTTGTAATTACTCATAGATTCCCTACCATTTTACCCTTTCTTTTAGGCTTTGTCATATTACTTTTGTATATAATAATACCTGTGATTAATAATCCTAATGAAAGAAGTATTAAATATATAACATCATCTAATACACCTGTTTTAGGAGTCTCTGTTCCTGAGGTAACCTCATATGAAGGAGTATTAGGATTTGGTACTAAATCAGGATTCTGTCCTGAGCTATACCCTAGTATTCCATAGTTACCTAATAATTCAACTCTGGTATAACTAACAGAGGTAGATGTTCCAGCTAATGATATTTCTATATCTCTTTCGGAAACCCCTTGCATACTTTCTGTATGTGTATCTGAAGACATAGTTGTTAAAATATCTACATGTAGAGAGTCTCCAGATGTATATTCAAAGTATGAAGATCCATCTTCTGTTCTACTCCCACCAATTGAAAGAATCCATTTTCCATTCTCATCTATTAAGGTAGACATTTTTAAACTTTCCCCTTTACTTCCAGAACCATCTTCATCTTTAATAAATACAGTAGCTATTGCTTCTTTATGATCAGGAACTCCAGTAACTACACCTGTTACAGATTCAAATGGAGGGGGTGAACCAAGCGTAGCAAATGTAGTAACTGAATATTTACTTCCACTTTTATCATATGTATTATCTCCTGATTTAATCTCAAAGAAGTACTTTGTTTCAGGCTGTAATCTACTTAGAGATACAGTATGTACATAGTATGTACCTCTATTTGTTAATCCATCTCTTTCATCACTAGCATTATTTGTTAATGAATCAACTGATGTACCATAAAGAACATAACCTTGTTCTTTCTTTTCAGATATCCATAATACAGTAAATCCTGTGTCTGTTAGATTTACTATGTCTACAGTAGATTCTCCAAAATCACCTGTATTACTACTACCATCGGCAGTTACCATATCTATCCAATTGAGTTGATGTATTATCCTAAATCTTCTATTAAATATCTCTTCAACTTCCTCTTCTTCTTCTATCTTTGGAGTAGATGGAGATGGAGTTACTGGTATAACAGGAGTTTGACCACTACTTGAGTATGCCTCTAGCATAGCTTCAGGAGGAAGGTATGAATACAGAGTACTGTTTTCTCCAATATTTAGAGGATATACATCTTTAAGTTTACCATTGCTATCAAATAGCTCAGAATATGACCCTTCTATTACCGCTCCTTTGTTTGTTCCTGATACTGCAATTATTACAATATTCGTACTATCCGAAACTACAACCATTGATTTATCTGATATTTTTCTAAGAGCAGAAAGGTCCATTATCCAGTTACCTCCTGTTGGTATTTCTGTAGATACAGGATATGTAGATTTGTCTTTTAGAAGGGCATAGAGCATGACATCATTTCCACTCGCTCCATTTACAGATCCATGTATAGGGTTAGGGGTTGGAGTATCTGCTGATATACGAGCAGTTTTGAATGTAAAATTTTTAGATCCTTCACTAGTATATTTATTACTATCAGAAACTATTATGAATTGATACTCTGTATCTTGTTCTAGGTCAGATAGTTCTACATAGTGTGTATTTCTCTTTCCACTACCTCTACTATCTATAACAGGACTTTTTTCACTATTATTAACCACTGGTATAACGGATCCAGTAGCAGGTACATCTGTAACCCAAGTTATAGTGACTGCAGATGTTGTTAGATTACTCAGTACTACATTATTAGGTTTAGCTTCAACAGATGCTTTTATTATGAGGTTGTATACTTGGTATGTAGCAAATACAACCAATGGTATTCCAATTAATAGTATTGCAATTATGGTTAATTGTTTCCTCTTCTTACTCGGTACAGTAGCTATTTTCATTAATCATTATGATACCTATAAAATTGCAAGAAAACAATTGTATGTACAATAGGTATGGAATATTAAAATTACATTAAATTGATAATACTTCATATAGATGTATTCCACTCTTTTCAATATAATGGATATATGAAAAAAGATATATCAACAGTAATTAATGTAAAAGAGAAGGAGATAAGGATTTTAAGAGTCAATGATATTGACTATATATCTTTAACTGATTTGGCTAAATATCAAAATCCAACAGATCCATCATTTGTAATAAAAGATTGGATAAGAAGAATTAAAACAATTGAGTATATAGGACTGTGGGAACAATTAAATAATCCTAAGTTTAATTTGGGGGAATTACACCAAATTAAAAATGAGTACAGCACAAGCAGATTCTATATGTCCGTAAGTCAATGGGAGAAACGCACTAATTCAATTGGGATAAGAACGAGTGCTGGGAAATATAGCATAGGTACATTTGCACATCCAGACATAGCTTTTGAGTTTGCTAGTTGGTTGAGTCCCGAATTTAAACTGTATTTAATAAAAGAGTTTGAGAGACTAAGGATTAGTGAAGCATATCAAAACCATATTGAATGGTCTGTAAGAAGAGTATTAGCAAGTACTAATTATAGAATTCATACTGATGCCATTAAAGAAAATATAGTACCTACATTAACCGAAAGACAAAAGAAGTTTGTATATGCAAATGAAGCTGATGTATTGAATGTTGCACTATTTGGAATGACAGCTAAAGAATGGAGAGAGAAGAATCCAAAGTTAGATGGAAATATAAGGGATTATGCTTCTATATTACAACTTGTGGTATTGATTAATCTAGAGAATTTAAATGCTAATATGATTGAGAATAATATTTCTCAAAAGAAAAGGTTAGTTAAACTAAATAGTATTGCTAAGAAACAACTAGCTACTTTAAGCTTTAATGATAGAAGATATTTAAAATCTAAATATTAACTTTTTCTAAGACCAGTAAAGAAGTCTCCTACAATTGATATTGTATTACCTATTTTTCTAATTGGAAGAAGTATAGCCTCATTTATCTGAAATACTGTACCTTTTAGAGTAGAGATACTTTCTTGTACATCATTTACAATCAATGTAGTTTGTTTAAGTATTTCTTCTGTATTTTGTATTAATTTCCTAGAATCAGCTACAGCATCTTTAGATTCTTTTATTAGCATGGCAAAATAATACAGTACTAGACATATCATAAAGGTTACAAAACTTATTATAATCATCCAATATATTGATGGTATTTCTGACATAGTATTTAGGTTTAAAATTTAGTTCTCTTTTAACTCCGGTTCCCAATTACCACTTCCTTCTGTTATTTTAACAAAGTATGCTCTTTGCTTCGATATAGGGAAATCTAAACCATAAAATTCCATCATATTTTGATCATTCTTTTCTCCTTGTATTCCCTCATATAAAGATTTAGATTCTTCCCATCTTGAAACATTGGTTGCAGTAAAATCAATCTTGTCATAGTTTGTTATCCCCTCAAGCAGAGTTCTAGCTGTATATGTTTTCACACGGTTCCCGTACATTCCTATTAAATTCCATCCTGGATATAAGCCTACAGATATTCTATCATTGGAGGATTCATACTGAATCTCTTTTCCGTAAAGAATTATGCTTTGATCCAATCTAGATTTAAGAATATATCCCTCACCTGGTATAATTTGGAAATCATTCTGGTTGTAATCTCCAGAGTTATCTCCAACAACCAACCATTTTCCTGCTTGGAATTTCGATATTGAATAAAACGAATTATTATATTTTTCGTTAAGATAATTTAGCAAAGAAGATCCAGTCAATACCTCAGGTTCTTCGAATATAAAGGGAAAAGAAACAAAATTTATTCCTTCTTTAAAATTGTATTCGAAACCTTCAATCAAAGGCTTAATTGTTAAAAGAGTAGCTTCATCTGTTATTCTGACATCCCCCTCTCCAAGTACACCATCACCATTAGAATCTATATATAGAACCAAATTCCCATTATTATTCTTCAAATCATCCTCTATGATATTCACAGCATATGTTATTCCTCCCTTTTCCAAAAGATATACCCCTGCTTTTAATCCGCTTATTGTACCATTCTCAGTATCTAATATATATTTTGAATTATCGGAAGCATGGACTTTACTGTAAAAGAGATTATCTGAGGAACTCCAAGATTTGGCTCCCTGACCTTCACAACTCTTACCATATTCAATAATTATATCCTTTTCAATAGAAACAGTCGTAGTAGTAGAAGGATATCTAGGATCTGAGCGAGAGACTTCTACTACCTTTTTGCACAGACAAAACTCTGTCGGACAGTCTTCATTTACTTCCTGATCGGTAGTTATATTAATTAGCTCTTGTACTGGAAAATCTGAAGAAACTTTGACCCAAGTAGCAAAACCACTTCGTCCATTACAATCATATCTTTCTCCATTAATATATGTCGTATCCCATTGTCTCTGACAATGGCCTCCTGGTGTTGGAACAAATTGGCCCAAATACAAGGCTTCATTTCCATCCTTTACTTCAACCCAATTATAACCCACACATTTATAAACCTTTTTATCTTTTGTTACATTAATTAGATGCCCTCTAGAAAGACTTGATCCCGTTTCTCTACATGAAAGATTTATATCCACATCTTTTTCTGGAGGAGGAGTCCCTCCTTTTTCTGAGAAAATTGGACTCCCCCATTGTCCAATTTTTTTCCCATTGTATTCGTTTTCAGAACATTTCTCTCCTCTCTGAGTAGTATGACCAACCCCATACCAACAATTATTCGTATAGCTATAACAACTACCCTGTGCCCCTCCATTGTTATTAAAACAAACTGTCTCCTTAGAAGGAACATTGGATTCATTAATTGGATCCTTCTTTTTACTATTATCTGCGATTGGGACTCCATTATTACAAGTACACTTCCCTCCAGGTGCAACCTTAACATTATTCGGAGGATCATTCTCACTACATTTACAGCTACAAGGTGCCGCATTTACGAAACCACATCTTTTCCCCGCAAGGCACTCGTCCCTATAACACTGTCCTCTTGGATCATCTTCAGGCGTTTCTTCAACAACCTTTGCAGAAGGATTATTATTTCTACTATTTTTGAAATTCTCCTTCACATTGTTAATTTGATTCATATTTGTCGAATTAGATACATCCCTAGCATAGCCAATCTCTTCGTCCATTTGTTTAATTACTTCTGCTGCCCTTCCCTTATCCTTTTCTCTCAAGGGATGAAGTGGGTCTCTTCCTTCAAAATATATTTTTGTTTTATATGCATAAGCTGCTATACTCGATGCAACAGCTTTTTCACGGGCTATCCTCGCTCTTTCCTCTTCCAATGATTCTGAGGCAAAAACAGATCCAACAAAAGTAGAGCTGAGGGATTCTCCATTTTCGTCATTTAATGATATTTTTTCAAGTTTAATATCTTCATTCAACTCCCCGTCACCTATATCTATAGTTTGAGCCGGAGATGAATTTAAAAAATCCAACTCTGTACTCCACCTCCCTAGCCATGCACTTTCTATTATAAGCTCAATTTTTATACTTGTAGCTTCATTTTCAGAGATTGAATCCAAAAATTTTTCTCCTAAGTTCGTTCTGGCATTATCTATATCCAAATACCAACCGCCCTCAACATTTAAAATGGAAGATATTTTCTCAGATTTTATGCCACTAAAATTCTCTGAGACTGTTGCATAGACAATGGCATCAGACAAACGAAGAATCTGATCATCTTCTTCGTTATAATACCTAATTATTCCATATGTTGGTTCAGGAGTACCAAAATTATCTATCTCCTTTCGAGTAGTTATCTTTGTAGAATCAATTTCAATTGGCATTACCTTCTTAAAAATGAATCCATCCCCAACCATAAACTCATACTCTGTTTCAGGTTTAAGATTTCTTAGAGTAACATGATGTGTCCAGTACTTTCCTAAATCTTCTGTTCTTATTTCACTTATAATATCTGTAGCAGATTGTACCCTTTTCATGCCTGAGTCCGTTATTTCTTCTTTATTACTAATACTCGCGGTAACTTCTGCGAATGAATAATCTCTATCATCTACTGAATAATCATTAAATGTGTTTGTTAGCATAACTGGGAGGAAGAATTTTCCTTCACGATAGAGAACCATACCTGGTTCAGGATCTTCTGTAATCCAAGAGATTGTTACCGATCTAGAATTTAGATTACTTACTTCAACTTGATATGCCTTATATTCCCAATATTTATAACCAATAAAAGAAATTCCACCTAGGAAAAAGAGGCCTATCAAAAATTTTCCAAGAATTTTCAAAACCCTACGGATTGTGAAAATTCCCTTAGCTCTAGATGAAATATCAATATTTGGAACAGTTTGTGTACCCATTTATATATTTTTTACAATTAATATTCTCTTTCTATATATAATCGTTTTTTTCTTAATATGTCAAATATAATGATATAATCACTAATGCAAAAATTCTTTGTTAGACACAAATTAAAAGTAGATGATATTACATATCTTTCAGATTCAGATAGTGAATTGGTAATTAAGGAAGGGATATTGGATATAGAGGATGTTGTAGAAATAGAGACATATGAAAAGATCTTCTATGGTCAAATATCAGATATAGCCAAAGGAAGTGTAGAGATACAAATCATTGAGGAAAAAGGGGAAAGAGAATCTGAGTATGTACCTAGTATAGCCATAATACAGGCATTGAGTAATGAGAGTAAATTTGACTATTTCTTAGAAAAAAGTGTAGAGATTGGTATAGAGAAAATAATACCAATACAATCTAAATACTCACTTAAAACAAAATCCAAGGCTATTAAAAACACAGGCCATTGGAATAAGTTAGTAAGGGATGCTGTAGAACAATCTAGAAACATATTCCCTACAATCATAGAAAGACCAATTAGAATAGATGAGTTGGAGGAATATATATTCCCAGATGAATGTATAAAGATATGTCTAGCTACTGAATCTGTGGAATCTAAATATTTAAACGATATTTTAAAAAACACAGAGATATCTAAACCAATATACATAGCTATTGGCCCTGAAAAAGGATGGAGTTCTTCAGATATATCTGTATTTAAAGAATTAGGTTTTCAATTTGTTAAATTAAAAGGTAACATCTTAAGGACAGAAACCACAGGATTAGTAATTGGGAGTATAGTTAAATATTTAAAAGGAGAGATATAGTGAAAAAAACAAGATCAAATTACAAACAATCTAGGAAGAAGAATTTTAATAAGCCACAAAAGTTTTTTACAAAAGAAAATATATTTGTATCTAGAATGGCAAGTATTTTAATGTTTCCTAAACCTAGAATAGTACCACTGTTTTCACAAAGAGCTATAAGTACAATTAGGTTAAATCCATTAAAAGGTGATGTGTCTAAGATTAAGAATACTCTAGAGAGAAAGGATTATGATTTAAGAAAGATAGATTTAGTAGAGAATGCATATTTTGTATTAAATAAAGATAAAAGTGAAATATCACAAACCTATGAGTATGAGGATGGGAAATTTTACATACAAAATCTCTCAAGTATGCTTCCTTCTACTCTATTAGATCCAAAGGAGAATGAAAAAATTTTAGATATGTGTGCTGCACCAGGGAGTAAAACAACTCATTTAGCTGTACTTATGAATAATAAAGGAGAAATCATTGCTAATGATTCTGAGATATCTAGAGTATCTGCATTAAAGAATGTTTTAGAACAGTTTGGAGTTAAGAATTGTAAAGTAGTATTGAGTGATGCAAGAGAGTTTGGAAAAAAATATCCAATTACTTTTGATAAAGTACTACTTGATGCTCCATGTAGTGGAGAAGGTTTGATATATCTAAGAGGTCCAAAACCACTTAGATTTTGGGGCATAGATAGGATAAAGAGGTATACATTCTTACAAAAAGAATTACTTGAGAGCGCATTTCTAACTCTTAAGCATGGTAAATATATGATCTATTCTACATGTACACTAGAACCTGAGGAAAACGAAGGAGTTGTTACATATCTTTTAGAAAAATATCCCAATGCGAGATTAGAGGAGATAGATATTAAGAGAGATGAGAATATGGTAGATGGCATAACAAAGTGGAGTGGTAATACATATGATCCATCTGTTAAAAAGAGTATTAGAATAATACCATCAAGCAAAATGATGGGATTTTATATTGCCAAGATATTTAAGGAGTAGAGAAATTTTTATTATTTGAAACAATCCTCCATCATCTCAAGAAGATAAACCTTATCAATAGTATCATCTTCAAAATACCCTTTTAACTTTGTTATCTCCGCAAGAGAGATATCTTTATTGTTCAAATCATTGCATGTCCTAATGTTTGTAACCAAATCTCCACCCCATGTTTCCCAAATCAACGGTTCTATAACATTATCTAATTTGTTCTTCTTGAAATAAAATACGGCCTTTTCTGTGGATTGGTGATTAAGAGTAGTTAGTACCCTAATTTCATTTTCGTTATCCAAAATATTAAACGATATTATATTATTATCATTATCAACATCTATATAATGAGTTTTCTTGATGGATTCTGTTGGAAAAGATTCTAATATTCTGGAATGTTTTTCTTCTATGTCTTCAATAGTTTGCCTATCCCCAAGATAACCGAAATGAATATAATACTCCTTTGGATAATCTGTATAAGAAGCCTTGATAATAAAATACATTTCCGTACTGCTTCCCCAAACTTCTGATACTTCATAAGATACACCCCCACTATAAGGACTTAATACCTTCCGTTCAGAATCTTCCTCAAAACCATTTTTCACCAAAATACTAGAGAGCTTATTATAAAGGGAGTTTGATTTACTATCACTTAATCCTTTAGGAGTTACTAGCCATAATATTTCAGGATATCTAACAATGAATCTAAAGCCATAGGTCTCATTGGCCCAATCAATTTTTTCATGACTTATTCCTTCATCTGAGTTTTTCCAGTTTGTTAGTTCGTAGACATCATTCATTAAATCCTCAGAAGAATACTCTTTATTTAGTTCAGAGGAAAAGAAACTTTTGTAACAGAATATAGCAAGAAGAGAAAAGCCAACGAAGAACAGAACAAAGAATACCATTTTCAGATATGATTTATCCTGAGAAGCTGGTATCTTACTATCAATTTCTTCAACCCATCTTCTTATAGTTTCCATTGAGAACGAGTATTAAACTTAAGTAGCTTAAGTCCATAATACTACTTAAGTTTTTTTGATACAACAAAGACAAGATTACTCCACTATTACTTCTCTAACCCCTTAATACTCAATTTTATCTTCCCTTGTCCATCTATTCCTACCACCTTTACCTTTATAATATCCCCTTCATTAACATATTTTCTTACATCCTTTACAAATTCATCAGCTATCTCTGATACATGA
>Ga0255347_1002117_pt1 | contig 29135 bp, 32 predicted proteins | sample wastewater_treat_2_FD_192479 | JGI IMG/M metagenome (GOLD analysis project Ga0255347, IMG submission 192479) | Wastewater microbial communities from Lulu Island WWTP, Vancouver, Canada - plant24 | ecosystem: Engineered > WWTP > Wastewater > Unclassified | place: Canada: Vancouver, British... | reverse complement strand
AGATTTGGTTTAGCAAAGATTATTGATATTCAAAAATCTGAGAGAAGAAACACTGTTGAATATTTTGGTGTTCTTCTTAAAACAACAGAACCTGACCATTTGGATAGAATTGGTGGATTAATTGTGTTTGACCAAGGTGATATGTATAGATGGTCATGGGCATATGAAACAATAAATGTCCCTCCTGATTCTATTAAGTGGTTGGATAAAAAGGAAGAATATAAACCAAAATCTGAATTTGAACGAGTTGGTGAACTCGCTCACGATGGAGTTCAACTTGTAAATCTTCTTGAAAGAGTATACAGAGAACATCCACAACTACAGGATGATCTATTTTCTAAAATATTTAAAGATTGTAGAGTTTTCACTCTAGATAGTGACCAGGTTAAAAAATTTAATGAATGGTTCCTTGGATTGAAGAAACGAAATGAAGGTGCCATTGGTGGTGGTTTATCATATACATTCATTCCAACAGGATTGGGTGTAATAGTAAAAGTTAAATATTTTGATGATGAGTTAGATTTATCAGACTATGAAAGCTGGTAAGGAGAATGTTATGGAATTATATCGAGAAAAGGGAATTCAGGCGATCATTGACCTTCAGAAATTTGCAGGAATAGATGAACCAAGAGAAAGAGCAGAAAAGAACTGGGATAAACTCAATACTTTAGATAAAAAGAAAACAATGATTGCACACAAAATCTTCTGCTCAAAACAAAACTAGATTAAACAGACCTGAAACGATAGGGATTCTGTTTGATCGGAAAAATCCGGGTCTTCCTCTCACCCCGGATTTTTTTTGTTTAGATATCTATTTTTTTGTTTGGAACAAATACAAAATTTAACTTATGATGGAGATACTACTATATGGATAAGTTTATAGAACGCATCTGTAATAAGTTAAACGAAAACAATATTCCGGTATTTAGAGCACTATTTAAAAGAAAAGATAGTAAGTATTATATTATGGCAGATAAAGTTTTGGTTGTAACAGATGAATCTAGAGTAATAAATATATGTTTTAGTGTTGCATCAACTCCAGAATATGCTGCTAGAGTAGTTCTCGCCCTAAAGTCTATTAAGAGTGAAAAAATAGAAATTGGTGAATCATTCATCTATAATGAGAAGGGTGAGTATTTTGGTGGAGATGAAGCGTATAAATTAATGGAGAAGGTAAAGAAGGATAAAATCTTAGCAGATTTTATAAGTGAGCAAATGAAGAAACACATTTTGATTAACGAAGATTGCTACAATTGTTAGGAGGAAACTGTGGATATAGTGAATGCTTTGTGGGTAGAGAAGTATAGACCAAAGAAATTAGAAGATTTGGTTCTTCCAGAAAGTTATAGATTAGACTTTGAAAAATGTATTAAGAATAAGAATATTGGAAATATTATATTTGCTGGTCCCCCTGGTAGTGGTAAAACTACAATTGCTAGGATTCTTGCATCGAGACGTGGAGTTTTAAATCACCCATCTGATAATCTTTTGGAGATGAATGGATCTTCAAAAGAATCTAGAGGTATTAATTTCGTAGATCAAGTAATTGAACCATTCTTGAAAATCCCTCCTGCTGGAAAAGATAATTTTAAAATAGTGTTTATTGATGAAGCAGACTTTCTTACGGATGCTAGCTTTAAATCTCTTAGAGGTATTATTGAGGCATACCATGAGCAAAATAGATTCGTATTAACATGTAATTATCTTTCAAAGATTCCAGATCCTGTTCAGAGTAGATTTCAAACATATATGTTCAAGCAGATGCCAATTGACTTTGTAGTTGATTATTATAAGAAAATGTTAGATACAGAAAATATTAAATATAGTGAAGATGATATCAAATATATTATTGATGGGGTTTATCCAGATGTAAGAAAAGGAGTTCAGATTTTACAACAGAGTTCTCATAGTGGAACACTAAAGATTAATAGAAATATTAGTCTTACAAATGAAAAATCTATTATAGGATCTGTTATTGAAATTGTAAACTATATTAAAAATGATGAAGTTCCAAAGATAAATAAAAGTGTAAATGATATTCTTAGTATTGTATCTAATGAATATGATTTAGATTTTAGAAGTATTTATTCAAGTTTGTTTTATAGAAATGAAGTTCCAGTAAATGTAAAAATCATTGTCAATAAATATACAAACACGCATGGAGATTGTCTAATTCCGTCAATGCATTTTATGGCAATGATTTTTGAGGTTATTAAGTCTCTTCAAGAATATAAAAAATTGGTGAAGTGATGGGTGTATTTTTATCTCCAAGAGAGCAGGAAGAAGCAAATAATCATATATCAAATGTTAATCGTGTTCTTAGAAATGATCCGGATGCTAGGTTTTCTGTTTGTCCTAAATGTAGAGGAACAGGATTAACATCAAAACGTGGAGATGAATATTGGGATGGAAAATTTTGTGGGGAATGTAAAGGATTTTCTATAAAAATAGAAAAATCTGGAATTTACTCAGTATGTAGTAAATGTAAAGGAGTTGGAAGAATTTTTGGTAGTGTTTGCCCTAAATGTGAAGGATATGGTCATCTCGATTGGTTAGAAAATATAACTGGTATAAGGAACAAAAAGTAAAATGATATATGACGATAAATTTATTCAGTATTTAAAAGATTCACTCGGAGAACCTGTTAGAGTGAAATCTAAGAATATAATTTGTCGTTGCCCTTGGTGTGAGTTTGGCCAAAAGAAAGATCATTATCATTTATATATTTCTACAGAATATCCAATCTTTCATTGCTTCCATTCTGATTGTCAAGCAAGTGGAACACTAAGAAAATTATTTAAAAAAATTGAAGGTAAAGACATATCTGAAAAATATGTAGATATTGAAAAAGTTAAAGAGTATGCAAAAGAAAGAGTTAGGGTTCAGGAGAACGAAGTTACTATAAAGAATATGTTTCTTCCTCCAATTAATGAGGACGAATTTAAACTTAAAAGTTTATACATGAGAGAAAGATTGAAATTTTCAAACATAAGATTACAAGATATTAAAGGCTTAATATTTGATGTTAAACAATTTTTAGATGTAAATAAAGTTGTTATTGATGAAAAAATGTTCAGGATGATTGATTATCTACATCAAAATTTCGTTGGTTTTTTAACTGAAAATCAATCAGTTGTTATCTTTAGAAATATAGATAGAAAATCTAGTTTCAATCACTTCAAGTATCAAATCCAGGAAAGTAATTTTTTAGATTATTATAAAATTAGCGGTAACAATATTAATAGTAATAATATTGTTTTAGCTGAAGGTGTCTTTGATATATTTTCAGAAAGTATTTTTGATTCTATAGGAATAAAAAATAACACAAGATTATATGCTAGTGCTCTATCAACATCATATGAATCTCTAATAAAATCAATAGTTTTTCACGAGCAAGAATTTAAACTGAATGTATCTATACTTTCAGATAGTAATATGGAATTAGATTATTATAGAAAAATAAAAAGATTTAATAAACACATTATAGAAAGTTTATCTGTTTATTATAACAAGAGTGGAAAAGATTTTAATGTCACTCCAATTAATCCTGAAAAATTTATCCTGTAAATGGAGATTCTGTGTATGAAGAAGGCAAAAGAGAAAATTGTAGAACTATTTGACAAGACAGTTAAGAATGGTGAGGTTTACGATGGTGATCTTGAAAATGTTAATTATTTTGCTTTAATGTGTAAAGCAAAAGAAGATTATATGTTTAAGATTGGTCAATGCAATGGTTGTATGTTTAAATATAAATATGATGGGAAAACCTCTGTTCTATTTATATTCTCAATGCCTATAAACCTCAATACAGATAACGGACAAGACAATAAACATATATCCGAAAGGGTTATTGATATTGTCAGGATGCTTGAAGATTGTTTCGTAACAATTGATTATTTAAACTCAGTAGAGAGTAGGGAAGATAAGTTTGTATATATCACAGCAGTGAAAAAAATAGCAAAAAAGTGAAAGGAGAATTAAATGAGACAGCTAAATCTTGATTCAGCGAAATTTGAAGTATTTCTAAGGTGTCTTTCCCTTATGAAAGATATTTGTAATGATGTGGATATTCGTGGTGGAAAAATTAGACAAAGAAGTAATGACCATTCAGTTATTTTTGAAATGGATCTGACTCCTTTGATTTCTGATATGAATATTCCAATTACAAAACTAAAAGAGAAACTTGAGTTGTTTAAATGTTTTGCTGGAAATGATGTTGATGTTACTGATGATGAAAAGTATTCTGTTGCAGACCAGATTTCTTTAATTTCTTTCAAGAGACCACTTCTTACTCTAATTGATAATCAGTTTATTAGTGAGGAAGAATTTGCAAGTTTATTTACTCTTGAAGAAAGTGATATTATTCTTAGTTATAATATTCCAACCATGGTTTCTGAAAGAATGAGAACAGTAACACAGGGATTCAATGTTAATAATGTAGTCGTTGTATTTGAAGGAGAGAGAGCTTCAATTACAGCAAAGACAATTTCTAAAGATCAGTTTGCAAAATTTGTTGGTGATATTGTTGTTGAAGATGAAAAGAATTGTTCATCTAATTTGATTGTAACACCATTTATTATTGACCATGATGGAGATATGTCTTTTTCAATGTATGAAGTCAGAGAAGGGCATTCAATCAATAAGTTCGCAACATCAATTGGAGATGTTTCTATTAATGTTTATGGAAGATCATCACTTATTGAAACCGAAAATGAAGACGAGGAAGGAGAAGACTGATGGCTGATGTACCGGCAGGATACAGTAAAAATGTAGATAGAGTTGGTGATTGGGATGTATTTGCAAAAGATATGCATGATTACATTGCCAAAAATACAGTTACAAAATATGGTCAGGATTCATTTGGTTTTGACCTTATGAGTATTACTGAACCAAGAGTTTGTATTTGGAATATTATCAGATATGCTCTAAGGTGTTGGAATGGAAAGGGAAAAAAGAATGACCTGCATAAAATCTGTCATTATGCTCAAATGGCATATACTTTGAGTAATGGTGATTTAAGTAAAGCTGGAATTGATAAAGATGCAACTCATTAAGAATGGTTGGGTTTGGATTTCTTGGAGATGGGCAAACAGAAATGATTTTGCTGCGGCAGTTGATGTAAAAGAAGGAATAATAACTGAAACTCCACCTGTCTTATATAAGTTTAAAGGACAACCAATAGATAATTTATACAAATGGCTGAAATCAAAGAATCTTATTTGGATAGAATATAAAGAGGATGTATGATGACATTTATTGTATGGTGTGTATTTTTCTTTACTCTTACTCAGTTGGGATACAGATATAATAGTCCAGAATTTTGGGCTATAATTTGTAGTGTTGCTGCTATTCTATTAGAGGATTCTATTAGAAGAGATAGGGAACAAAATAAGAAGGAGAAAGAAAGTGCATCCTAGTTCTATATTGAGTTATTATCCTTCCTATGCAATTTTAGATGAAATTCTTTCTTATTCAAATTATGATACATTGAATATCTATATAGATTTGAAGAATAACCTACAGACATTATATATGCAGCATGCAATAGTTAATGTTGTAGAATCATCTTTAAAATCTAGATATATAGATACGTCAATTTTTTCATCTATTATTTCATTTTTATCTTTTCATAAGATGTATGCAATACGTCGAAAAAATCTGAAACTCAATTTTTTTATTTTCTTTGAAACTGGAATTTCATATTTTCATACTAATCTATGTAGGAAATATAAACTTAATAGAAAGATTGATGATCTATATGGTTTAGAAAAAGAGAAAAGAGATTTGTTTTATAAGATTCTTCAAAAGAATTTACAACTTACAGAGAGTGCTTGTAATAAAATTCCAGATATTAAAGTAATAAGATTACAAAATCTGGAAGCTGATTTTATTCCATATTATTTAGTATCTAGAAATTTGGTAGATACTTCTCCAAATGTAGCTCATGTAATATATTCAAATGACCATGATATGTTACAATGTATAAATGATAATGTTTATGTATTTCAAAAGACTATGAAGGGAGTTAAGAGAGTAGTTAAAAAAGGGGAAATAATGTCCTCTTATTTTAAATATGAATCTAAATATCCCGATGAATATTTTCCCTTATCTATGGCTATAGTTGGAGATCAAGGTGATTGTGTAGATGGTGTAAAAGGGATTGGTGCAAAGAGGTTAGAAGAGGTATTGGAAGATGTAGTTAAAATGACAAATGGTATTAATAACTTATATGATAATGTGATAAATTCTAAACCAATCTTTGTACATAATACAGAAAAAACACAGAACAAATATATAAATATGATACTAGAAAAGGAAAATTCTGAAAATTTAATAAGTAGAAACCTTAAATTGGTATCTTTTGAGATTCTATCTAGATTTTTAGATAATCCATCTAGTACAGAAATATTAAATAAGAAGAAATATATAAATGAGATTCTTCAGAGTACTGATATAGCAGAATATGAATCTCTGAGTAGAGCGCTGTCAATGAATAGAGTATACTTAGAAGAAGATGCTCTTTTAGCTTTATATTATAATTACAGTGGAGGATACTCCTAATGATTAATGATGGAAAGGTTCTTAATTATATAAAGCAGAACCTTGGATTTCCCTTCATGTTTATTGAACTTACAGATGAACAAATTCTTGATTATATTAAGGATTATACGATAAAAGAATTTTCTTATTATTTTCCAGATGTTAATACTATTGGATTAAATCTTCAAATTCAATCTAATAAAGTTCCTGGAAAAGGAAATGAATGGTATATTGAAGATGATAGAGGATTAGAAATTCTTAATGTAAAAAATCTGTATTTTTCAACAAGTAACTATATTATGTTTGGTCATCCACCTCTTGGACCAATGAGTCTTGGAGAACTTGGTTCGTGGGCACTAGATGTTGAAGTTGCTGGGTGGATAAAGCAATTTTCTAGTTGGGATTATACCCATGAGTTTAAACCACCAAACATAATAAGAATTTCTCCAACTCCAAATAGTGAGCAATGGGTAGCATGTGAGTATGAAAGAATGCACCCACCAGATTTTTCAAAGATTCCAAACGACCTCCAACATCATTTTCTTGAGTTGTGTCTTGCTGATATAATGATAATTATTGGTCGTGCAAGAGCAAGATATGCTGATGGAAATCTAAAAACACCTTATGGTGAAGTTCCTCTAATGGGAAATATATTTCAAGAGGGTCAAGATAAAAAGAAGGAGATAATTGATAAATTAACAGCGGGTAGCTTACCTAATGTTTCTATTGATATTGGATAATAAAGAATGAAAGGACATGACATGAAGGATAAGTATATTTCGATTTTTGGTGTTGGTTATGTTGGTGGAGCTTTATATCATGGATTTTCTCCATTTTATAATGTTAAGATTTATGACAAATATAAAGAGGGATATGATACTCTCAATGAAACTGTAAACGCATCTAGATATATTTTCATCTGTGTTCCTACTCCTGTGAATTTGGAAAATAATACACAAGACCTATCCTATATCTATGATGCTGTTTCAACAATTGCTAGATGTGCCAACGAAGAAAAGGTTTTAATTTTAAAATCTACAATTCTTCCTGGAACAACAAGAGGACTTCAGGAAAGAGTAAAAGATCACAAGTTTGTATTTAATCCAGAATTTTTGACTGAAAGAAATTACATCTTTGATTTTTTAAATCAGGGTAGAATTGTTCTTGGTGGAAGATCTAAGGATGACGATACTCTTTTAGAATTGGAAGATTTATATAGGGTTAAGTTCCCACATACTCCAATTTTCAAAACTACTTTTGAAGCTGCGGAGTTAATAAAATATGCATGTAATTGTTTCTTCTCAATGAAAGTTTCATATATGAATGAACTATATGAGATTTGTGAAAAAATGGGAATCTCATTTGATGATGTAAAGAATGGAATGCTTGGGGATCAGAGAATTGCAAATTCTCATATGCAGGTTCCAGGATTTGATGGATATAAAGGTTTTGGTGGAAAGTGTTTTCCAAAAGACCTTAAATCATTTGTGACATGGGCAAAGGAAAATGGTCATAACGTAACTATGTTTGAAGCTACAGATGAAGTAAATGAGAGGGTCAGAGAAGTAAAAGATTGGTTAGAGATTACTGGTGCTACAAACAACAAATGTTATTAGGAGGGCAACATTGTCAAAACAATATGTAGGAATTGATTTATCATTAAACGGAACAGCAGTTGTAAGAGTTGATGATAATGGAAAAATCTTATCACAACTAAGAATTAAAACAAAACCTGTTGATATGATTGAAGATAGATTAATTTCAATATGTAAACAAGTAATAGAAAGTATTGAGAATAACTCCCATATAGAAAGAGTATATATAGAAGGATTGTCTTATTCATCATCTGGGCAATCAACAATGGAGTTAGCTGGATTACATTATGTTGTAAGATGTGCTATTCATCACTCAACATTTTATGATTTTAAACTTATAGCACCACCATCGTTGAAAAAGTTTATTAGTGGTGTTGGAAATTGTAAAAAGAACTTAATGCTTCTATATGCATTTAAAAAGTTTGGTGAAGAATTTGATGATGATAATATTTGCGATGCATATTGTCTTGCTAGATTAGCATTAGATGAACATAAAAGGGGATTACCAGCAGTAAATACTCCAATTGTAAAGGGGAAGAAAAAACAAAGATTTTTAAATAATGGAAATGGACATAACCATTTCAGAGGTAAGGGCGGAGAAACCATAAATGGAAAGTCATAAATTTATAGTTGTTCAGCATGAGGCAAAACGTGCTGGAAAACATTGGGATTTGAGGTTTCAAATTCCTGGTGATAAAAACTGGGCAAGTTTTGCACTAAGAAAAGAACCAGATTCAATTAAACCTGGTCAGAAAATTGGAGCTATTAAAACACATTTACATTCCGAAAAGGAAGCACTATTTTTAGGAACGATTGAATCTGGTTATGGTGCTGGTGTATTAAAAGAGTATGATAGTGGTTCTTGTGATGTAATAAAATATACTAGTAAAAGTATTGTTGTAAATTTTCATGGTAGAAAACTAAATGGTGTATATAACCTATTACAGGTGAAAAATTTTGATAAAAAAGCTGATCCACAAATGTTTATATTTTTCAAAGGAAAAGAAATAAAGGAGAGCAAGAATATGGATAAAATTGATAAGTTAATAAGTGAGTATTTAAAAGAGGAAGAAGAGCTTAAAACAGATCAACCAAATGAAGAAAATGAATTGACTGCTGGAGAAGAACCAGAGGATCTTGAAGGTGGAAAACTTAGGGATGATATTGTAGATGAACTTACAGAAGAACTTTTAAATAGTGAAGAGTTTGGATATCTTTCAGAGTCAGAAAAGAATTGGATTAAAGGAGCGATTAAACATCCAGGTGCACTTCATAAGGCACTTCATGTTAAACAGGGAGAAAAAATTCCAGCTAAAAAGTTAAAAGTCAAAGATAGTGATAGCCCAAAATTAAAAAGGATGAAAACATTGGCGAAGACATTAAAGAAAATGAGAAAAAAATAAGAATCTAATTTTATATCTAAGAACAAAAATATCCAGAGAATAATATGAGAAGAGGAGTATAATATGTCAAAAAAGGTTACACTGTCAGAAAATGCACTTAAAGTTGCCGAATCGAGATATTTCATGGATGGAGAAGATTGGGAGAAATGTGCATTGCGAGTTGCTACTACAATTTCAGAAGCTGAAAATAAAAAGACTGATTATAGAGATAAGTTTTTTGAAATGATTTACAATATGGATTTTCTACCAGGGGGTAGAATCCTAAGAAATGCTGGAAGACCAAGAGGAACACTTTTTAATTGTTTCCATTTACCCATAGGGGATTCTATTGAAGAGATTGGACAATTTTATAAAGATGCTTTAACTCTTTGGTCTGATGGTGGAGGAGTTGGTTGTAATTTTTCTCCTTTAAGACCAACAGGTGATGCTATCATGGGAAAAGGTGGTACATCATCTGGTCTAGTTAGTTTTATTAAAGCTGCAGACGATATAGCTGCTACAATTGAAAGTGGTGGATCTAGAAGAGCTGCTGCTTTAGCTGCGGTAGATGTTTCACATCCAGAAATTATAAGTTTTATTGATGCTAAAACTGTTCATAAAAAAATGTCTCACTTCAATATTTCTGTAAATGTAAACGAAGACTTTTTATGTGCAGTGGAGACTAATGCTGACTGGGAACTCAAGTTCAAACATAAGAGTTATGGTAAAGTAAAGGCTAGATGTATTTGGGATAAGATAATCAATAATATGGTTAAGTGGGGAGAACCAGGAATTTTAAACTGGGATAACCTTACTAAAAACAATTCTTATTATTACGATCCTGTCAGGGGAACTAATCCGTGTGGTGAGGCTGTCTTAGCACCATATGATGTTTGTGATCTTGGTTCTCTTGTTCTTCCTAATTTTATTACAGGAAACGTAAATACTAACTGGCAGAAATTAGAAAAAACCATCAAACTAGCTGTTAGATTTTTGGATGATATCATTGATGTAAATAAATATACCATTAATGAGATTTCAATCAAGGCACACAACTCTCGACGAATTGGTGTTGGTGTTATGGGTCTTGCAGAATATCTATTCGCAAAAGAATTGAGATATGGTTCAGAAAAAGCATTAGCAGAAATTGAAAGATTAATGAGATTTATTAGGGATTCTGTATATCAGGCATCAATTGAATTAGCTGTGGAAAAGGGAGCATTTCCAAAGTTTGATCCAGTATCTTATCCAAAAGCCTCATTTGTTAAAAAGCTCCCAGTTTCAATGAGAATGGATATTAAGAGTCATGGAATTAGAAATGTAACAGCAATGGCATTTGCTCCAACAGGAACAACTTCATTATTACCTGAAGTATCAAGCGGAATAGAACCTCTTATTGCTAAAGCATATAGGAGACAAGATAGAGTTGGTGAAAGAGTTTATATTCATCCAAAATATAAACAACTCATTACGACTGCTGGTGTAATTCCAGAATGGTTTGTTGATGCAAAAGATCTTACTCCAAAAGATCATTTTGAAACACAATGTCTTATTCAGAAATATGTGGATGGTGCAGTTTCTAAAACTATAAATATGCCAAAAGGAACTACTACAGAACAACTGGATAAATTACTTCTTGAATATGCTAGAGATCTAAAAGGAGTAACTGTTTATGTTGATGGTAGTAGAGAAGCAGAAGGACAGGTTTACATGTCTATGCCAGAAGAAGAAGTTATTGATTGGATCGTTAATAATCCAGATGGTATTCTTACTAACTTCTCAGCAGAAGATATTGAATGTAACTGTCAAAAACCAGTAGAGGAAAAATAAATGGAATCAATAGATAGAGTTGAACAACTTTTAAAAGAATTTGCAGAACAACGAGAAGCTCTTACTAATATGGTTTCTGAACTAGAGGCTTTAAAATCTAAAATTGATAGATTATTTCCAGAAACATTAGATAAGAGATATGCTAGATTTTTTGAGGAAAAGGTTAAATCTGCAACAGAGTTATTTAAAGCTGTTCTTGATATTAGAAAAGAAATAATTAAGAGTCTTAAAGATGAGATTGAACTAAGAAAGAAATTTGAAATAAGAGTTGATAGTGATGAGGATCTGGAGAAGTTTGTAGATGTTAGATCTCTCGCTAGAAAGATAGAAAATATTAATGAAAGTAATAACAAAACTAAAAAAGAAGAGAAAGATAAAATTGAAGAAGACGAAATGGATAAATTAACAATGGAAATTGCGAAAGGAGAATTGCATTCATGACAGATGAAAAAAAAGAACTAGGAATTGAAGATGAACTTGATTCTATATCAGAAGATTTAGTTGAAGAAACATCTCAACCATCAAAAACGGAAGTTGAAGAGATAGTTAAGAGTGTTGAACTAAAAAAGAGAGGTCCAAAGAAAAAGGATCTTCCAACACCAAATGAAGAAAAAACTTTAACTGAAAAAGAAGCAGTTGAAACACTAGACTCTAAAACAAAAGATCTATTTCATGAGTTCAATGCCTTTATTGAAAATAAAGCAGATGTAATTCAAGATACAGGTATTAAAGAAACAGTTCCAACTGGAATTGATGTTTTAGATGCTTTTATGGGTGGTGGTTTTGCAGTTGGTACGTTGGGTGTTGTTGTTGGTCAACCTGGAAGTGGTAAATCAATGATTGCTATTCAAGCAATTGGAGCAGCTCAAAGGAAGTTTAAAGGAAATTGTTTAGCAGCATATTTGGATTCAGAAGAGGCAACAACTACAATCAGAATGGCAAACTTGGGTGTTAGATTTCCAAAACTAAAACCATATACAGACATGACAGTTGAAAAGGTATTTAGGTTTATTGAAGGATTATGTCTATTTAAAGAAGAAAAGAAAATTATTGATACACCATCTGTTGTAGTATGGGACTCAATAGCTAATACTTTAAGTCAAAAAGAAAGAGAAATTGAAGATATCAATCAAGCAATTGGTTATAGGGGTAGAATGTTATCAGTTCTGATTCCTAAGTATGTTGCAAAACTATCTATGTATAATATATGTTTGGTTGCTGTAAATCAACTAAGAGATGTAATTCAAATCGGTCCATTTGCAGCAGCAAAAGATATGAAGTTTATGACCACAGGAAAAGAAATGCCTGGAGGAAATGCTTTGAAATTTAATGCATTTCATCTTATGGAAATGAAAGTCAAATCTGTTGCTAATAAAGAAAAGATTGGTTTTGATGGTTTTATCTCTGAGATTAAATTCGTTAAAAATAAACTGTTTCCTCCAAATATTAAATTTGACATAGTTGGAGATTTTGTTACAGGATTTAATAATTTCTGGACGAACTATATGTTTCTAGTTGAATGTGGTAGAATACAAACTGGTGCATGGAATACCTTAGTGGTCTATCCATCTAAGAAGTTTAGAACAGTTCAAGCACTTGAAATGTATAATTCAGAACCAGAATTTAAAGCAGCATTTGATAGTGAAGTAAAGGAATCAATTCAAAAGGAAATTATTGATAAATACAATCCAAAAATCGACTAGATTGGAAGTAAACTTAGAACAAATAATAAAGTTGAATGAAGTACGAATAAGCAAATTCTTCGGGAGGAAAAATCTATTATGGGGCAGGGAATCAAAGAACTACTCAAAAGTTATATCGAAAATACTGTAAAACTATTTGTTGATAACCCAAAAGAAATATCTGTAAATGTTGATATTTCGACCAAGAATGTTATTGTTCAAGTTAAAACTAGTAAAAGCGATGTTGGAAAAGTTATTGGAAAGAAAGGTAGAAATATTGATGCTTTAAAAGTTATTGCACTTGCAATTAAAAACACACAATTCCCAGATGATAATAGAAGAGTATCATTGGAAATCCTGGAAGATGAAGGGTCAGGATTTAATAGGAAAAACAAGACGGGAGGATAACTTAAAATGAAGTTAAGTAAAGAGTCAAAAATTAGGATTCTAGAAAACTTTTACGCACTTGATTATGTTTTCTTTGGAAAGCCTGTCACAGAATCTACTGTTTGTTGCCCATTTTTCATTCAGGAATATCTGTCTGTTAAAGGGGCAATTTTATCAGTAATTATTGAAATGTTTAAGCTTGTTGAGCATAAACCAGAAGTTATCAGTGAAAGAGTAGATAGTAAGAATCTTCAAAAAATGGCAATCTCAACAGCAAAGTCTGCCAGAGCCAATTGTAAGAAGCTGGTAGTTACTGAAAAGGGAAAAGAAGATGTTAAGAATATGGTAAAGGAAGCTTTAAATGAATCTAAAGGTTCAGATGTAAAAATGGAAGATATCGTTCAGAAGAAAATTAGAGAGAAGTCATTTTCTCTGGCAGTTGATAATCTTCTTATTGCTAGAACAATCTCAGAATCTAAAGGTTACAAAAAGATGAATGAGTGGGAAGGGAAGATTCTGGAAGATGCTTATAAGATCCTAAGGGACCAGCTAGTTGAGTGTGCCCTAAATATCGTAGAGAACTAAATTGGATGAGTATACTAGACTATTACAATATTTAGAAGATTATAATATTGGGACTGGTTCGAAAAAATGGGATACATTAGAGGAACCAGTTAAAGAAGTAGAAAAAGAAGAAGAAATAAAAACTGAGGAATATCAGGAACAACATCCTGGTATTCCTCAGCAACAAATCGAAGAACAGACATACTCATCTAAAGCATTTGATTCTGAAAAATATACTTCTTTAATGAGAAGTAAATTGATAGATGATTATAAAACGTTACAAAGTTATGAAAGACCTTATATAGCTGTTTCTGAATTGTACTCATGTTTAAGAAAAAATTATTACTATAGATTAAAATATACAGTTGATCCAAAGGATTTATTTAAGTACTCAAAAGTGTACTTAATGCAAAAAGTTGGAAATGCTATTCACGAGGCGTTACAAGAAGTTTATGATTTTACAGAAGTAAATAAAGCTGTTGTTAGTGAAAAGTATAAAGTTAAAGGTAAAATAGATGCTTTTAAGGATGGATTTGTATACGAGATAAAAACACTGGATGAAAATAAATTTTTAGGAACTTACTCAAAAGAACATTATTACCAAGGATTAATTTACTCATATATTTTAAATACTGAATATAATTATAGAATTGATACAGTAGTGTTGATCTATGTTTTTAGAGATAATTTAAAGAGAAATCCAGTAGCATTTGATTTACCCCTCGATAACGATCTGGCCAAATCCCTCCTTGAAAAAGCACTTCTATTACAAGATCATATTCAAAGAAAAGAAGTAATTGATCCTATTGGAGCAACAAAGGATCAGTGCCACTATTGTGAGTTTAAAAGTTTTTGCGCAAAAGATGGTGGACCTGTTCCTAAACCATATAAACAAAAAGATAAAAAAGTTGAGAAAAAACAACAAGAGAAAAAGCAGGAAAAGAAGACTGCATTTCTCCTTGGATAATGGAGGAAGTTGAGATGATATATGTATACCCAATGTTAGCTTCTGAGAATATTTCACCAAATGTAATTCCTGGTATATGTAAAGTATTAGAGAAGTTTGTTTTGTTATACAGACTAGATGATATACTTCATGATGCAAATAGACGAATTGGGTGGAGACATCTTGGATCTTTAGTTCAGGCTGGACAGTCAATTGTATTTTCAAGAATAGGTGAATCAGAAAATCTTTCTGAAGAAGATTGGGAATTAAGAAAAGGAAGAGCAACACCACCACCAAAGACTCAAGCTGAAAAAGATGAAGAAAATTTAAGACAAATAGCTGTTGGTGGTGCTCAAGAATATGTTAAAGGTCAAATTAGACATCAACCAACAGACGTTTTTATGCCAAATGATAACTCATTATCAGTAGAACCAACATGGGTTAAAATTGATGGTGGAAGAACAGGATTACACCTTCTTGGTGTTAAAGTTATTTCCTTCCCATTTAAGACTACTGGTGCACTACCACCAACACTAGTATTTTCAAATGACCAAACTATCAAAGGACTTGAACATAAAATATTTAAATACTCAAGAAAGGCTACGAGAGCATTCTTCTCACTTTGTAGAGGTCTTAGAGTTCCTTTTATTAAAAGTAGAGCTCTTACTGGAGACATTGAAAAGGATATTCTGTGGGCAAGTACTGAGCATGGAAGAAATGTATTTACATTGTTTAGCAATATGGATGTTCAAGACAATGAAATGTTTAAATCTGCTGGTGGTGTAAAGAGAATGTTTGGTCTTGGATGGACATCATTTATTGTAGCAGACGACGTAAATAAAAGAGTAACATTTTGTATGGATGAGTTTAAGGGACTTTGTTCAGTAGTTCTTTATCCATATTTATTTGCAAGTCTTGGTCATTCAAGAGTATATGATAGTCTTGAAGATGTGAGAAAATCAGCAAGTCCATTCTTCAGAATGTCATCTAGTCCAACTAAAATGTTTGGAGAATCGCTTGCTTCAATTAAAGCTGGTGAGTATTTAGATACTTTATATCAATCTCAGTTTGAAGAAGAGGGTAAGTAAATGCAGGCTCAATCTCAGGTAGAAATTAAAAGTAATGTAGAAAAACTAGAACTATATACTGAGAATTATCCATTTAGTCTTCCACTGAGAATTAAAAATTTTGAGAATGAAGCAGACTACAATAAGTTTATAAAGAACTGTGAAAAACTAATTCGTGGTAGTGTTGAATATAAACAATGGAGAAACTATATTACGGATGTTCTTCAGGTAAACTCTTGCTTTGTTACAAATGAGAGAATGGATGAATGTACACTTGAAATCCATCATCATGTTCCATCTCTATTTACTATGTTAAAAGCTATAGTAAATAAGAATATGGAAAAAGATGAAGCATTTTCTACATTTGATATTTGCATGGAAGCAATTGAAATTCACTTTGCAAATAAGGTTGGTTATATTGCTGTAATTTCTAGTATACATGAAAAGATCCATAATAATTGTCTTGAGATTCCAAGATCAATGATCCAGGGCGATTATATATGGTTTATTGAAAACTTCTCCAAATATTTAGATGATGAAGATTTAGATACAATAAATAGAAGATTATCAGTTGAAAATTCTGAGTTCGCATGGGGTAAAGATAATTATCCTGGTATTGCGGAGAATAAAAATTAATGAATATTAATGATTATTTAGATTATATTCAGTTAGAACAAGTAGCAGCTGCAGCATATGAGTATCCTAGACCATATAACATATTAAGAACTTACTATAATTCATGTGCTAGATCATGTGCTAGATTTGAAGGTGATAGACCACAAAGGAATATTTGTATATTAAATTGTAAAATAGCTGTAACCAAAAGAGAATTATTATTAACAAAACAACAACTTCTTCAATGTGGAAGAGTTGGAAATTTGAGATGTCAGGATCAGGCTAAAAAGAAGATGATAAGGGTTAATAAAAAACTTCAAGCAAATTTGAGTGCTTTGCAAAGATATAGAGCTAATTTAAAATAAGGAAATAAAAGATGATTACAATAGATCAAGAGAGTAAGAATAGAGCAAGACTGGCTATTGATTTAGACAATTTTGCTGATAGATATAAAACAGAAAATGGTTATTTTTCTTTTACGTCTCCAAGTTTATCAGTTATTGATAAACATTTATTTTATCTGTTGAGAAATGCAAAAGAAATCAATTTTGAACAGAAATACAAATGGAGACCAGATTATTTATCATATGACCAATACGGTACAGTTGCATTAAAGGAATTACTAATGTATGTTAACGGAGTTCAGTGTATTGAAGACTTCGATTTATCTACAGTAGTAATTCCTGATTTTAATGCTATAGTTGATATATGTAGAGATAAGTATTCTAAAAAAGATCCCAATGATCTAGAACAGGTGGATTGGTAAATGGTAGTAAAAGAAAAATTCACTCTACTCAAAAATGTTCCAAACACATTACATTTATCAGCAGCTACTATCAAGGCTCATTCGGTTTCTGCTGGTCCCAGAAAAGTATTTGTTGTCTTAGAAATGTTAAAAGATAGAATAAATCATTATACTAAGGATAGAGTTTTTTCTCTAATTTCTGATGTTAAAAAAAGAGATAAAACACTTGCTGTTGTAAAAATGTCTAATTATATTCTTCCTGTTTCGTATAATATTCCAACTAAGCAAATAATTCTGAATATAACTCCATTTGATACAGATGATATATATCCAACAAAACCAGATCCAATCAATATTTATTCTAGTATTGTTTATGGAATATGCTTTTCAGATTTAGTGAATAATAAAGTAAAGATTCCTGACTCATATTTTGCTCCAATTTCTAGTTATTTATTGAGTATGTTCATTAGGGTTTTTGGAAAGGAATATGGTCTTCTTGGAATGTATGCTACAGAAATAAATAAACTTAAGTTCTTAATATGTTGTTATATCATGACTTCATTCTTTGGAATGGAAGGAAAAGAAGTTTATACAAAAGCAACTACAGCATCTGCATTTGACTATAGAGATATTAAAGATAAATTAGATACATATAATTTTACAAATATTGAGGATTTGATTAAAGCATTATCTGATCTTAAAGTGATGCCTGGATTAAATAGATTCCATTTTACTGAAAGACTATATAGATTCTTAGGTGTTGGATTTTTACCAGCTATTGAGGACTTATCAAGATTTGTCTCAATTTTGACAGTATCTGCTATTACAGGATCTAATGTTGTTCCAACATTTATATACACATATAATGAAGGAGAGTTTAATAAAATTATAGATATTTCAAAGGGAATTTTTAAATAGAGGATTTTTTAATGCCAACTGATAAACTACTCGGTATGTATCGAGCGAAAGTTGTGGATAATAATGATCCGCAAATGTTCGGTCGAGTTCAAGTCTGGATTCCTGATATAATGTCCGAACTACCTCAAGATAAAGGTTTGTGGGCACGTCCAGCGAATAATCCTGCTGGAGGAAGAAATAATGAAACTCAGGGTGGTGATGATAACTATTATGCAGGAACAAGTTTTATACCAAAGAAAGGATCTTTTGTTTGGGTATTTTTTGAGGGTGGAAATGAAAATAGACCATACTATTTAGCAGCCTGTGATTTAGAGGGGGCAAAAGTTCTTCCTGAATGTCAACTTGGTTCAACACCTCAAAACAAATGGGTTATTTTTAAATCACATGAAGGAAGATGTATTGTAGTGTCAGATGATCCAGATGATGAACGTGTCGAAATTACTGGAAAGAAAAGACAGTTATCTAGTCCTCCAAGTGGAGATACAGGATCTGTCTATACAATTGATGGAAATCAAACCACAATTTTATTTGACGAAAAAGAGGGAAAGGAACAAATACTTATAAGAACCCACCAAGGAGATTTTATTAAAGTTGATATTACAAATAGAAAATTAGAAGTATCATTTCAAGATGACATTATTATTAAAACAGTTGGAGATTTTCATTTGCATGCAAGTGGATTAGTAAATATTAAAGGTGATCTAGGAGTTAATATTATTGGTCTTGATGGAATAGTTAATTTTAATAAGAGTACATATCAGACAGTTGGAAAATTGAGTGTCTTATCTACTGGATCTGGAATTAGTGCTGACTCATACGGCGGGAAGATTCTACTTAATAATGCTGATGCAACACCAGAAACTGCGACTCCACCTGACGATCCATCTAGTGGAACAAGAGAAGGAGATTAATTTATGGCAAATCCTCCTAGCCCATTTGGAGTAATGGTTCAGCAGACAGTATGTCTTAAAATGGATGCGTCTATCAAATCTTTATTTGCAGCTATTGATGCAGCAAGATTAGCTGTTGTATCTGCTCTCAATGCAATTAAAGCATATATAAGAAGTATTATTGACCAACTAAATCCTGCTAGTAAAATAGCAGAAGCTTTGGCAGAATTTAACAGACAAGTAAACGAATTAATACCTGATCCTACAGATTATCAAACAGTTAATAAAATGATTAGATCATGCTCTTATTTAGATACTAGTGATATATTTGCAAAACCAGCTTCTCTTTTAAAAGATACAATTGATGGAATTATGGGTGTTGGTGGTTATATTGATGGTATGTTAAGTGATTTAGCAGCTGCTCTTGAAGTCCCAGAATTCATCGCTTCCAATATGTTATCTGGAATAGAAACTCTATTTCAACAACTTGGAATATTATCAACAATAGATGAAATAAAAAAGATGATTCAATGTTTAAGCGTAGTTTGCGGAATGCCTGTTCAGGCTTATATTAATAAACTATCTCAAATATATACAGATTTTTATTTGACTGAAACAGGTGATATAAATGTTGCACAACTAGTAGCTGATTCTGGAGTTCCATATGGAAAACGTGGTCCTTTGATGGCAGCAATGTCTGGAGTAAAAGCAAAAAGGGTACAATTCAATACAATACTAGATAATGCTGTAGACTCGTTTAGATCTCTTGGTATGTAACCCACCAGTTAGTTTCCCATATATCAACCCTCCTACTATATATATAATACTCAAAAAGAGATGGAGGGTTTTCAATGGAATTTGTATTAGATCAAAAAGTGTGTACTATTAACTTTGATGAAAAAAACTCTATTATTCTAGATCTAATTCCATCATCTGTAACTAACAAATTTTTTATTATTACTGGATTTATTGAAAAATTATCAGCCCATTTTGGAAAAGATTTTGATAAATGGTTCAAGAAATTTTTAACTGACTATAATAAAAAAGTAGAAGGAAGATATGATGTAGTAATAAAGAATATTCCAAAAATTAGATATTATGTTGATAAATATATTGAAGATAATAAGGTTGATTTTAACCAATTTGTAGACGAGAGTAAAGCTAAAAAAACAAGTATTCTGTTTTCAGCAGATGAAATTGAAAAGATTGCTAAAATTTCTAACTACATGAAAATATACTCAATTATTTCAAATAGTGAAAATTTAAAGTTGGATCAGAGACTACATAGAAAAGCATATAATGAAATTATATCATCTGTTTCAAACTCTGATATCGTTTATAAAATTTTCAATGTTATTAAAACTAAAACGTTTAGATATAATCTTACTGATAAATATATGTGGGATTATATCAGAATGATTCAATGCAAGACAATTGATGTTCATGTTATTGAAATCTTTAATTTTATTATGAATAGTATTTTAGTTCTTTGTGAAGATAATAGAAACCCAATAACTTATTTTGTTAGTGTAGTTGAAGAATCTATTAAATGGTTTTTGAGATCTGTATATAAGAGATCTATTATTTATGATGACACAGTTTCTACTGAAGATTTGCATGGCCCAAATGTAGATAATCTAAAAACATATTCTTATAATGATACTATTGGAAGGTTAAAAGATATAGCATTGGGACAAATGCAAAATCATGTAGAAAGACCATTAATTTTATTGTTTGAAAGAGAAAGTGAATCAAATAGATCGTTAATTGAATTTCACGAAAGACTTGGTTCTGTTAATAATATTTCTCCATTATGCGAATGTTTGGTTTATCCAATTTTGTCAGCAATAACCGGAGTTCCATATAATCATTTCAAAACTGTTTCTGCTGAACACTCTGTTCTTTTATCTTTCTATGTTCAAGGTTTAATGAAGAAGGTATTTAAAAATGATTATAAAAATATAGTTTCTTTGCTGAATTATAGTACTGATAGCCAACCAGCTTTAGTAACTACATATAAGATGAAAGCTATTCATGATTATCTAAATATTACTAATGAACTCAAAAATTTCTATGGATTTAATACTAAAATTATTCCTCATAAGATAATTAGTTATTTTATTGGTAGAATCTCAAGAGTTAAATTTGTTGATATTTTTAATGGAAAGGAGCTATCTGGTATTCCCCTTAGTAAAATAGAGCAAGAGATGATTCAGTTCTATACTTCCTTGTTTGCGGGTAAATTTAATGATGAATTTGACAAAATGAGAAAAATAATGAATAGTGATTTTTAAATAGTAATCTCTATCTATTCTTAGAACAAATTATAAATAATATGAATCCTTCGGAGGATTTTAACATGAAGAAAGACACAAAGTACTTGCAAGAATTGTTAACTAGAATTTCTTCTTATCTTGATCCAACTGAGTCAGATGACCAAATGAAGTGGTTACACAACAAAAAGTTGGTTGAAAGATTATATGGTGAAAAACCAGAATGTTTTGTTGCGATTAAAGATAGAGGACAGGATATTTCTACTATTCTTCCTGTTTGTAATAGGGCTGGAATGCAAGATCCAAGAATCATTCAGTTTTCTATTAAGTTAGCTAAAAAAATGGGAGCTGATGATAAAGTTGGTCTAGTCGATCCTGCTAGCCTTAGTGAGGCAGTTGAAGAATTAGAAAAACTAAAAGAAAAAGTTAAAAAGAAAAAAGCTACACCCAAAGGTGCTGCACTAAAAGCTAATTCAACAAAGGGTATTAATAAGATTAAGGATCATCTAAAACGAGTTAGAGGAAAGTAAGGATGTTAAAATTCCTTGATGTTGATAAGTTTTGTAAAAAATTGTCTCCCGTTTCTTCGTCTGATTATTATACGAGAACGGGAGACTTTCATAGGGAAGGATTGTTTTCTGAACAGATTTTTGGACCTGTTGGTTCATTAGATAGAAGGAAAACATATTCATATATAAACTTAAACTCTAAAGTTATTCACCCAACGGCTTTAAAACTATTAACACAACTAGATAGAAAAATTGAAAAATTTATATCTACAGAAGATACGTTTATTGTAACAAAGGACGGAAGGTTGGAACAATCTGATGAAGGTGTAACAGGAATTTTAAACTTTATTAAACTCTTTCCAAAAATTAAATTTAGGGGAGAAACAAAAGATAGGGAAAGATTTATAATTGTTTTAAATACTTCATTTAAAGCTGGAACTTTGTTTATAAATAAAATTCCTGTAATTCCTCCAGACCATAGACCAATTTTTAAAGATGAGCATGGAAACCCAGTAGTTGATAGTTTGAATGATTATTATCTTACTGTTCTTAGAAGATCTTTCTCAATGAGAAGCGCTGGGGCTGGTCCGCTGTATGATTTGTTAAACTATGGAATGCAAAAAGCTATTGTAGATTTGGATGAGTTTATTAAATCCAAAATTGGTAAAAAGGCTGGTCTTATTAGAAGCCAAATTCTTGGGAAGAGAACTGACTTTTCTGGAAGAGCTGTTATTACCCCAGGTCCACAACTTAAAGTAAATGAAATTGGTATTCCATTGAAACTAGCAGTTAGTTTATTTGAACCGTTTATAATACATACTCTTTTATATTCTGGAAGACCAAAAGATGAGTTAGAAAAAGAAATTAAAGGATATCTTAATACTGACTTATCTGTTGACTCTGTAAAAAGGGTTATAAAAGCAATTAAATCTGGTGATGTAATTCCAAAGAGACTATACGAGTTATTTTGGGAAGCGACAGAAGCATGCATTAAAGGAAGAATAGTTTTGGCAAAGAGAGATCCAGTATTGCATGCTGAATCAGTCAGAGCTTATATTCCAATATTAGTTGATGGAAACACTATTCAACTTTGCACATTACAAGTTGGTGGTCATGGAGCAGACTTTGATGGTGATACAATGGCTGTATATCATCCAGTTACAGATGAGGCTCAAGAAGAAGCAAAAAGAAAGATGCTTAGATTAGTTTCGGGAAGTTCATCTAAAGCTCTTACATTTTCACTTGGAAAAGAGATGTATGTAGGTTTATATCTGATGACAAAAGATGTGACGCCAAAAAACTCACCACTTTCTATAACAGAAGATGATATAATCAAAGCTACAAATCCATATGTTGCCGTCAAATTTAGAAATAAAAATACAACAATGGGAAAAGCAATATTCAATTATTGCTTACCAAAAGATTATCCATTTATTGATAAACAAGTGACATCTGGAGATGTTAACTCTATCATTTTAGATATTGTAGAATCATATGGAGATGAAATAGCAATCGAATCATCATCCAGACTGGAAAAATTTGGATTTAAGTTTGCTACTCTTACGGCTCCTTCGTTTACATTCGACCAGATTAAGATTCCACCTGAGATTTATAAACTCAAGCAAAAACTAGATAAAGCAACTACAGAGGAAGCTATTGAAATAGTTGCTGAAATGAGAAAAATAATGATTAAGAGTATGAAAGATACTGGTGTATATGATCTAGTTGAATCTGGAGCAGGAAAAGGATGGGATCAACCAATGCAGATTTTAGCTGCAAAGGGTATTATTGCAGATCCAAAAGGAAATATTCTTCCTCCTATTAAAGGTTCATTTATGGATGGACTAACTCCAAAAGAATATTTTGAAGCATCTTCTGGAGCTAGAAAAGGTATTATTGATAGAGTTTTGAATACTGCAGATACAGGATATATGTCCAGACAGTTTGTATTCTTACTAAACACTGTTGAAGCTAGCCCATCTTTAAATGACTGTGGAACACAAAGAGTACTTCAACTAAAATTAGATAATGATATAGCATCTAGATTAACAGGAAGATTTATTGTTAAAGGTGCTGGTATACAAGAATTTAAGAAAGAGAAGTTTAGTACAGGAGATATTATTCATTTAAGAAGTCCAATTTACTGTAAAAGTAAAAAGATATGTCACACGTGTTATGGAAAATTGTTAGCTAGACATAGAACTCCATATGTTGGTGTTTTAGCAGCTCAAATAATTGGTGAACGTGGAACACAAATGATTATGAGAACTTTCCATACAGGTGGTGCAATCAAAATTGCTGTAAGAGAGATTATTCAAGATATAGTAGAAAATGATCCTGTTGTAACTTCTGACAAGTTGAGAGGATATTTGAAACAAGAGAAGAATACCCTATATTGTTTAAAGGATTGTAAAATTACAATAGATTTGTCAGACTATGTTATGGGAGATAATATTGAAATAGATGAAGATGAAAATAAAATTGATGTTCGTGGTTTGATGTGTCAGATTGAGTTTGAAGATTTAATATTCAATATAATTTTAGACTATGGACTTGAAATAAATTATAGAGATATTGAATATATCAAAAAAGAAAAAATAACGTTATTCTTTAAAGCAGATGATCCATTATTTGAAGTCTCTCTTGAAAGACAAGAATTAAAAGAGCAAGTATTATATGTTCAAAGGCTTCTAGCAGGAAGAGAAATTTTTAGAGATGTAGATCATCTTCTTATGAAACTTCTGAAAATATATGGTCCACTTTCAAAAATGGATCTTGTTCATTTAGAGATTTTATTGAGTCAATGTTTAAGAGATAGATCAAATCCAGCAAACCCTGCTAGACTTGGTAAGACATGGGATCCGGTTATGGTTAACATCAAGAAAAATATTTTTAATACTTCATTTGTCCAGGGATTGGCATTTGAAAATGTTGGATTAGCAATTAAAACTGGATTGATATCAGAAGAAGTTCCTGACCAATCAATAATTGAGAGAATTTTGACAGGTGAACTTGTCCCTAAGAAAGAAAGGGAGGATTATTATAGATAATGATAAGATACTCATCTTTAAGATTATATAATCATGTTGTTGATGGATTGAGATTTCCTCCGACAAAAGATACTAAATATTTGATAACATACTTTTCTGAGAACTCTAGTTTTTTACAGGATTTTCATAGATTAAACATACGACTAGTTGATATTAGAATTGTTGTTATTCCTTATACGAAATATCCTCTAACTAAACTAACAACAGGTTTGAGGAAAGAATATAGAAAAATGGGAATGTTCTCATTCCAAAGTAATCAGCCTGTTCCATTTAGAAATGCTTATTATGATTTATCAAATTATTTTACTGCCGTAGATGACTTATGGAAGCCTGCAAACTATAGAATGAGAGTTGGTCATATAGTTAAGAATGCTACAGAAGCATCTGTCGTTGGTTTTGAAGATTATCATAAGATTCTTTTTTATTCTGTAGATTTGACTAAACCATTCGATAAAAACTATATAAATAGAAAGTTTTATCCAATTCTCTCAGCATTAAAAGATGGTGAGTTCCCATTTGATGATTTAGTTTTAGTAACAATTGGTCCATCTGGAAGTAGATATAGACTATTAGTTAAAGATAGACAATATGTATTTGCAAGAGTTTGGAATTATGTTAAAGCAATTAAATTTCAACAGATTGAAGAAGTTGAAGATGCTTCTAACGATGTAGTTGATAAGGTTTCAACTATAGTTAATCCAGAGACCAAAGAGAAGGTTAGATCTGCTGTTTCCTCTTATTTAAAGAAGAGTCCAGAAGAAGCAGATAAAATAACGGATAAGAAGATTGATAATGATGATGCTGCAAAGATTGCTGCTAAAGCAATTTTATATAAAGCTACAGGAAGTTTTGTAAAATCTAAAGTTGCTGTTGATAAACTACCAAAAGATAAATCAACTAATGCATTGAAAGTTGTTGATAAGAACTTTACAGATCAAATTTTAGATAAACAAAAAGCTGTTACAACATCAGCAAATAATATTACTAAATCATCAAATATTCCTGTAGCAGTAGATCAAAAGAATCCGTCACATTTATTCCAGAAAAGACAAATAGACTTCCAAAAGAATTTGGAAAAGGATATATCAAACTCATTCTCTGTATTAGAAAGAAAAGAAGTTCCATTAAGAATAGAAAAAATTGAGATTGTTACTAAGGGACAAAGAAAGGGTGAAATTGATAAATCTGATATAAGTACTGTTAACGTAGTTCTCCGGGACCAGTGGAAAAAATCCCACAGAATCCATATTGATCTTCCAAAAATTGATCCAAGTTCTGGAACGTTCAGAGTTAATGGAAGAACTAAATGTCTTATTAATCAGATAGTTCTCTGTCCAATTACATTTCCTAAAAAATATGAGTCAAAGTTTGAGAGCTCATATGCAATCTTTAGAATCTATAGTAAAAGGACCGCCAGACACAATTATTTAGAAGCATACATAGCTTCTCACAGGCTCCCTCTCCTTATCCTAATGGCATATAGTTTTGGGTTTGAGGACACCCTAAAACGGTTTGGGATAGGATATCAATTGACAACAGCTCGTCCATCTAAAGATGACTTTTATTATAAGTTCTTATCTGGAAACTACATTGTCTTTGAAAATGTAAATACTGAACTTAAGTTAGAACTAGTAAAGTCATTTTTGTTAGCTAATGTGTCAAAGTATAATGTTCAAAAAGAGTTTGGGAGTAAGGAATATTTTAATGATCTAATTATTGAAATGACAGGGAAGAGAAATTCCACATATTTGATTAATCAGAACCTTGAGAATATAGTTGATCCTGTTGCCAGGCAAGTTCTATTAAATCAGCATTTACCAACTGAACTAGAAACTATTATGTTCTATATGGCAAGTAAGGTAGTTACTGGATTTGTACAGGATAGAAATGATATAGCAAACCAGAGAATTAGAGGATCTGAAGTTCTTGTTCACTTAATGCAAAAGCAAATTCTTGCAGCTTACACTGTGTACAAAGAGCAGGTTCTTGCTGGAAACAAAGATGCTAAATTTGAAATTCCACAACAAAAACTCATTAGTGAATTTATCAGATCAGAAATAGTGACAGATATGGAATATGCTAATCCAATTGAAGAAATGGCAGTTATGACAAGAATTTCTCCTGTTGGAAAAGCTATTGGTGGAATTCCAGACAAGCAAGCAATTCAAACTGTAGCAAGGAATGTTCATCCATCTTATTTTGGAAATATTGATCCTTTAGATACACCAGAAGGTGGAAATATTGGTGTTGTTCAGCAACTAGCGATAGATGCAATGATAACGTCTGCTAGAGGCTTATTTCAAACAAAAGCAATATCGAATAAAGAAGGTGGTGGAATATTATCTACATCTGCTTCTATGATTCCCTTTGTTGAGAATAACGAAGGTGCAAGAATTATGATGGCAGCAAATCAATCTAGACAGATGTTACCATTAAAGAATCCAGAAGCTCCTGTAATTCAATCTGGATATGAGTCAGTACTAACTGGAGTTCTATCAGATAACTTTATAAAGAGATCTCCATGCGACGGAAGAGTTTTAAATATAACACAAGATTCAATTTCTATTGTATGTAATAATAAAAGAAAAGTTGATATTGATATAACACCTGTTCATTTGAGATCTGGTATTGGAAAAGATACTTTGAGTATTTTTAATGTAAAAGTAATAAAAGGTCAAGCAGTAAAAACAGGACAAATAATTGCTGAAGGAAGTTGTATCTCTGAAGGAACAATTTCTCTAGGAAGAACGTTATGTACAGCATATATGCCTTACAAGGGATATAACTTTGAAGATGGTATAATAATAAGTGATAGTATAGTTAAGGAAGAAAAACTAACTTCTTTACATGGAATTGAAGAAGAGATTTTAATATCAGAAGATGACAGAGTTTTGTATATAGTTCCAATGGGATCTAGAACTAATAAAGGTGAACCTTTACTTAGAAAAACTATTGGTGAATTAGAACAACTAATTGGATATGATGAAGAAGAGGGAGAGGAAGTAACAGCAGGACAATATATAAAAAAGAGTCCTGGAGGAACAGTAGTTGATATTGAAGTATATTCAAATGTTAATATAGATAAGTATCCTATACTAAAGGATTTAGCTATAAGAACACAGAAAAAATATAAAATGCTTCCTGATGAAAAATTCACTATTCGTGGAAATATAATTAAGGGAATTTTTATAAAGTTTAAAATTGAGCAAGAACTATCAATAAATGTTAGTGATAAATTATGTAATAGATATGGTAATAAAGGTATTGTTTCACTAATTGAAAAAGAAGAAAATATGCCAAGAACTCCGTGGGGTGAAAGAGTAGAGATTATTCTTAATCCTCTTGGAATTATTAATAGAATGAATGTTGGACAGCTTTATGAATTATATTGTGGTCTTATTTCTAAAACATTAGCTATGAGAATAGTTGAATATAATAGTCAGTCAAAAACAGTACAATTATTAAGACTTATTCTTCCAAAGTTAGATAACACAGATGGAAAGAAAATAAGTAGTGGGGTAATTTCATATGTTAGTTCTCTATCTCCAGCAGGATTTAAAAATCTTGTTAATCAAATAAAAACATTTAAATTTGTACCAATTATTATTCCACCTTTTAAATCTCCAAAGTTAGATCAAGTTATGGAATGTTTAAAAATTCTAGGATTAAAAGCTGGATATAATTTGTATCTTCCAGAATATAATACAAAGACTGACCATATAGTTCCTGTTGGTTATACATATCAATCTAAACTAGAGCATCTTGGAGAAATGAAGATTTATGGACGCTCTACAGGTCCTGTTACAGGTAAAACAGGTCAACCCACTTCAGGAAAAAGAAGAGAGGGTGGACAAAGGATGGGAGAGCAGGATACGTATTCTCTTATTTCGTATAACTGCCCTGCTCTCATTGCTGAATTTTTTGGTCCATTGAGTGATGATGCTGTTAGTAAGAATGAGATTATTTCTGATATCATTCAGAGGGGGCATGCTGAATTTAGATCAGCGAAGGTTTCTCCTGTAAAAGATTTGCTAACTTCTTATTTTATTTCACTAATGCTTGAAAGGTATTAATATGGAACAAGATAATTTAAAAATACTTCTTGGTTCAGTAGATCCTTTACCAGAAGTAGATGATGAAGA
>Ga0255347_1002114_pt1 | contig 29155 bp, 31 predicted proteins | sample wastewater_treat_2_FD_192479 | JGI IMG/M metagenome (GOLD analysis project Ga0255347, IMG submission 192479) | Wastewater microbial communities from Lulu Island WWTP, Vancouver, Canada - plant24 | ecosystem: Engineered > WWTP > Wastewater > Unclassified | place: Canada: Vancouver, British... | reverse complement strand
AGATCGCTCCATTTGAATTTGTGTTTCGTCGACAAAAATCCTAATGGATGTCTTTCTATGAGGCTACTTTATTTTTCGCACTTCATCCTTGAATTCACACTTCACGGCATGCCCTGCCTGCAAATATTACGCGACATAATTGAAATGTTGTTCAGTTATGGCCCTAAAATATGAAAAAAATCCTCTCCGGGGTAGAGAATGCCGGCACAGAGGGGGATTATCAGTGGGGGGGTAAAACTGAATATAACCTTAACAAACTCCATTCTTAATAAAAAAAGAGTTGTCATACAGAAATTTATCCTGAATACTGAGCTTTACCTGAGGGTTGACAATGATTAGTATAAAAGTGTATTTCTTTACCGACAATAACTGCGGCAGCCTGCTGGCTTCAAGAATCGCACAACTGGGATTTGAGCCTGAATTCATAAACGATTCCAGGCTGCTGAGGGATATTGAGTCAACTGACGGAATGTTCAACATTCTGGTCGTTGATCTTGCCGGTGTTTCAAAGGAGAGGATCATCAGGATTCTTAATAAATATCCACTGCCCAGCGTGCTCAAGCTTATTATATTTGATGACTGTTCGGGCACCGGTGAATTCTACAGTTTGGGGAACTTTCTGAACATGGAACTCTTTTCAAGGCCCATTGACATAAGAGCGTTTCTTTTGCTTTTTGAAAAGATTATTCTTACTGAAAAATACAGGCTGCTTATGAGACTTGTATCCAGGGAGGCAGAGGTCAGAATCCCCAAGCTTGAGGGACTTGTTACATCGGGCAGCGAAGGGATGCTGGAGGATGATGAACGCGATTTTCTGATACGCGTAATTGAATTTGAAAAGAGGATACTCGAAGAGCACCGCAATCTTAATGATACGATCAGGCGCATATCCCTGCTGCGCAATAATGAATACATGGATCTCAAGGACAGGGTCAGGGCAGAGGAATTATTGAGTGAACTTCGCACGCAGGAACTTCTGGACGCAAAAAGCGTAATCAATGCGCATGAATCTTTGCTGGATTATTCCACACAGGAACTGCGTGACGCAAAGATGACCCTTGCCGCCATGGAGAATGTCGAGGAACTCGGCAGGGTAGAGGCTATCCAACTGCACGAGGAGATTAAAGAGCTTGAGGAGATTAATAAAAGTCTTGAAAAAAGGATTGAGTTATTACAGCAGAATAACGAAACCTTAAATAAAGGGCGCTGATTATCTGCGGTAACTGGAGCGAATACATGGCAATGGAATGGGAAAAAATTCTTGCTGATTCAGTAAAAGATGGGGTAATCAAGGAACTTCACCTGCGAAAGCTTCCTGTGCTTAAAACTGTCGATAATTGGAAAAAAGTTGAACTTGTCGGCTGGATTGAACATCAGATGAAGCACTCATATTACAAAGGGGGGCTTGTCAAACTTAACGGAAGACTCTATTTTGTCCGGGACAATACTATCAAGGCGCTGCAGGAATTCATGAGCTGGAATTTCCCCACAAAAATCAGGGTAGTGGTTGATTAATTATCCTCTTCGAATATATTCAGTATAACATCAAACTTTTTGGAAAACTTTACGACTTCGTCAATGTTCTCCCTGTGAAGAATGACGTGGTTTTCTGAAATTCTTTCCTTTACGGCCTTTGACGCCGTCCCGTACATAAGCTCGTCAATATAATTAGGATGGCTTGAGTAGAGAAGCACCGGCCGCGAGATATTTATGCTTATTGTCTGCTTAGTCCAGTCCTCCAGCAGGAATTCCAGGTTCTGCGGAATTTCATTTTTCGCATATTTTTTCAGGGTCGCAATAAACTTCTCAAAGTTCATGCCGCGTTTACTGGCGTTGATTATGGAACTCTTGGTTATGGCAGCCTCGATCACCACATCCTGCCGTATCATCTCGGTGTATGCCATTATAAGGTAGAGCGATGATGGGTCTATGTCTTTGTCAGGTATCATTAGCGTGAAGTCCGGGCTGATGTATATGCAGGGGACAGCCTCTGTCTCTTTAGTGTGCTTTCTGCCCTGAAGTATGGCATGGAGCCTTCTGCCCGGCTCGGTAAGCACTATCATTCCCTCCTGGATGGCCGAGATTCCGCACAGCGTGAGGAAGTCAAGCGATGTCATAAAGGTTCTGTTGTATTCTGCCATTTTTTCTGTCAGGGTGTCGCCGGTTTTTTTGACCGTAACTGCCAGCCTTGATGTCATGAATGCGGCTTTCAGGTAATTCAGTTCTGCCGCTTTTATCCTTCCCATGATGTTTATAAGCGTCTTCAGGTCGTTAAACGATGGTATAACGATGTTTCCCGTAAAGATGTCGTCCTTTTTGTGGGTGTCAGCCAGATTTGAGGCGATATGTTTGAGCATGAGTACCGGGTCGTCAATGAATTCCGCGACCGGTTTTAGTGTTATGACGCCAATGTCCCTGTCGAGTTTAAGGCAGTTCATTATGTGAAGAAGGGTAAGGATGAGCATTGCCGCATCTTCATTCTCGGCTATTTCACCCTTTATGTTCCTCATGACGAGGAGCGCGTCCGATATTTTTTTTAAATCAATCTTGCGGAATTTGTTCTGCTTTGTCAGAAAGAGCCCTGAAGATGAAATTACATCGTATGCCAGCAGCAGGTTAACCGTAAGGCTGTAGCCGTTGTTCACGTTGTTCGAAGCGGGTAGGTTCCCCTTTTTGTTTAATGACGCTGCATAGGCCGCAAGGCCCGGGTCAATGGCAATGTACGCGGTGTGTTTTTCGTTTATTATGCTGCAGGCTGAGAGCTGTCCGCTGCGGCAGGCATCGTTCGCTCTCTGTTCAAGGTCCGGGGAGTTCAGTTCTTTTGAGAGTTCATCCACGGTGATGGCTCCGCCCCTTTCGGCAATCTTTTTAAGTATGCTTTTTAATTTGTCGTCAAGTTTAGGGGGAGGGGCTTTCTTTTTAGTTTCGGCCAGGTTCTCGTCTATTTTGCGCAGGTGATCTGAAATGTTCTGGTATTCGGCTGTTTTCAGCACTTCAGATACTTCGCTGATGCAGAAGAGTTTATCCATCTTCTTGTTGAGCATCTGGCGGTTTTTTATTACATAGCCAAGCATAAGCTGAGCCAGTTTTGATGCCGCTGCTTCTATGCTGTTTATGTCGATATTGAGCGTTTTATTGATGTCGCTGAATAATATTCCGTCATTCCCTGAATAAATCAGTTTCAGTATGGCGAGTTCATCCCTGTTGAGTAACCTGAAAAGCCTGGACAGGGCGAAAATATTCGTGTATGATTCTTTTATTTTCTGTTCGGACGTGCCTCGTGACTCCATAATCGCGGAGATTTCCTTTAGCTTTTCCGGCCGGATCCTTTTTATTATTTCATCAATTGTTTTCATAAAAAAATTGTAGACACTTTGTGTAGGCTATACTATATGTATGCTATTAATTATGCAATAAATTTTGTACTTTTACCATTTTTTGTTGTATATTTTACCCCGTTTTTCGTTTTTTTGCCATATTCTGTTTCCAAGGAGAATCCGATGATTCAGTTTTTCAGGTTTGACAGTTCCAGGGAATTTGACGTGAAGCTTGATATAACAGGCGGCCGCGAGGCCGTTAAGTTTTTTATCAGGAGAACCATATATCTTTTTCTGTTTATATACTCAACCCTGTTCCTTGCGGTGGCAATACCATTCTTCCGGACTCCATGCTTCTACATCTACTTTATAGGAAGCCTGGCCACCGGTTTTTATCTTGTACGATATATTAACTACATAGTCAAATATAATAAATATAAGGGCGGATATATCAAAATAAGCAACACGGGCATTGAGATCAAAGATGCGGCAAAAACCTTTACCATTCCCGCAGAAGATATAACATATCTTGAAATAAATCCTGTGGGGAACCTGCTTATCCGCGAAAAATACCAGATTACATCATTTCCGCGCGGCCTGTTGCAGCCTGAACAACAGGATGTTATCCCCGGTGTTTTTCAGGACATGGGGCCTAAGCGCACAGCGTTCCTCAAGAAAACATGGGAATTTATCGATGCGATTGCCGTGGCGCTGGTACTGGCAGTTCACATAATACAGTATGTAGTACAGGCCTATTTTATCCCTACTGAATCGATGGTTGAAACACTTAAGGTTAAGGATCATCTCTTTGTAGAGAAGATTACCTACGGCCCTGTAATACCTGCCATGTTCGGAATGAAAGAGCCGGTGCACCTTAAATGTCTTGCCATAAGGGAACTGCAGCGCGGAGATATAATTATCTTTACGCCCCCTGTTGAAGAGGATAAACACAAGGACTACATTAAAAGGTGCATAGCCCTTCCAGGGGACGAGTTTCACATAAAGGACGGGTTTGTCTTCATCAACGGAATAAGGCAGGATGAACCCTATACTCTTGGCAAGCCCACTGATTACATCGGTCACATGATAACAAAGCACAACAACATAGAAGGCAAGGTGCCCGAGGGCAAGGTCATTGTAATGGGGGACAACAGGAGCAATTCCAAAGACTCAAGGTCTTTCGGTTATCTTGACATGAAATCTGTCAAGGGCAAGGCGTTTATTCTATACTGGAATACCGATGATTTTAAAAGGAGGGATTTTTCCCGCCTCGGCCTGATCAGGTAGAACCTGGCAGGATATATGCGGGAATTATCGGGGGTGCCCTTTAATGAATGAGACCCTGTTCAGGCGGCGGGTTTATGTGACAGGGCTGATATTTTCGGTAATAATGTTTTTTTTCACCCTGAGGCTCTTTGACCTGCACTTTTCGGATAAAATAAAGCTCCCGGAAACCAGACCTCTCGATACAGGCCGCGGCATCATTACAGACCGCGGCGGTTATATACTTGCCATGAGTATAGAGCAGGAATCGCTCTATGCCAACCCCGAAGAGATAGATGACCCGGATTTGGCGGCCGCGCAGCTTTCGCAGGTCACGGGCATATCCGCATCGGCGATAAAAGAGAAGCTGCTTAAAAAAACAAAGTTCGTATGGATAAGGCGCAAGCTTGATGACAGTATGGCTGAATCGGTGCGCGGCCTTAAACTCAAGGGGCTGCATTTTTTAAAGGAATATCGCAGGGTATACCCTTACAGGGAGCTCGCCGCCAACGTGCTCGGTTTTGTCGGAATGGACAATACGGGCCTTGAGGGAATGGAGTACAGGTTTAACAGCCTGCTTTCGGGCAGGGACGAGATTGTGACTGATGATATATCCCGCAAGGTTTATAGTAAAAAAAATTTAAGGCTTACCATAGACAGATACATACAGCATGTGGCAGAGGATGAGCTCGATTCTGCCATGAAGACCCACGGAGCCACACAGGGCGCTGTAATTATAATGGAGGTGGGCACGGGAAGAATCCTTGCCATTGCCAAACGCCCCGGCTACGACCCCAACTGGTACTTCAATTACGATAACAGACGCATATCAAACTTCAGCATTGTGGACTCTTTTGAGCCCGGATCAACGCTTAAACTCTTTTCTATGTCTTCACTGCTGGAGTACAGGCCCGACGCCCTGTCCAGGTCGTACTACTGCGATGGCAGGATCGAGGTTAACGGCGTCATGATAAAATGCCTTCGCAAACATGGCACGCTCGACATCTTCGGTGTGATACGTGAATCGTGTAATTCAGGGGTGATCCAGTCGGTTAAGCCGCTTGCAAAAGACGAGATGTATTCCACGCTCAGAAAGTTCGGGTTCGGCGAGATTACAGGGATTGAACTTCCCGGTGAAGCAGCCGGCATTCTGCGGCCTGTTTCTAAATGGTCAGGGCTGTCAAAGTATTCAATCTCCATAGGGCACGAGGTTTCGGTTACATCGGTGCAGATGGCCGCGGCTGTGGGCGCCATCGCGAACGGGGGGGTATACGTGTACCCCTCTATAATTGAATCTGTAGAAAGGCCCGATGGCACAGTGATAAAGGGATTTTCCCCCAGGACTAAGGGCAGGGTGATGAAATACGAACATGCCCGCACAGTTACGCAGATGATGCGCGATGTTGTAAAGTCCGGGACAGGAAGAAGGGGCGAATCGGCATATTACGAGATCGCGGGCAAGACAGGCACGTCGCAGAAGTTTATCATGGCCGAGGGGGCGTATTCCGACAGGAATGTGTCATCTTTTGCCGGGTTCGCTCCATGGATAAATCCGCGTATATGCATGGTCGTTATAATAGATGATCCTGAAGACAGGGTTACGGGAGGAGCCTCCGCGGCGCCTCTATTCGCGAGGATAACAGACCGGGTCCTTCCTTACATGGGGGTGGGGGGCAGGGCAGGACAAGCCGGTTCGGTTAAATCGACATCAAAGCCTGTGTACAGGTCAAGCGGTGTCATGCCCGATCTGAGCGGGATGACCGTGGGTCAGCTCTCTGTTGTTCTAAAGGCGCTGGAGGACACAACCGGCGTTAAATATTATATAAAGGGATCGGGCAGGGTTTATGGCCAGAGGCCCGGGCCCGGATCGGTATTAACAAAGAACGGTACAATTCTGGTGTATATGCGCTGAATGATATGAATAAATTATATGATAGAAATATTGATATAATCGCGGGCGTTGACCGGGAATTAGCCTTACAGATCAGCGCCTCTTCAACTGAAGGAATCGATGTGTCTCTGTCAAAGTCCGGGCTGCCTGTGCCATCTGCAACGGGCCGTGACGGAAAGCCCATGCTGGTACACAGCAGGATAGACCCGGTGCGCGAGGCGGAACGCTTCGCAGCAGAGGTTGACCTTTCAGGCAAAGACCTTGTGGTTATCTTAGGCTTCGGTTTCGGCTACCATTGCGAGGCCATACTTAAAGCCGCGGCGGATGGTGTAAACGTTCTAACTGTTGACCAGAGCGCCGCGATGGTTCGGGCCGCTGCCGGGAACCGTGACCTTTCGGCGCTCTTTCAGTCCGGTAAATTTTTTCTTCTCATAAAACCTGATGAGACCGGTCTTGCCCGCGTACTCAAAGGGCGCTCATCAAAAAACGTGATCTTCGCGACTCACCGCGGCTCATACCAGCTTAACCGCCAGTATTACGAAAACGTGCTGGTTATGATGAAATCATTCATTTCGACAAAGGACGTTAACATCGCCACGCTTGCCAGGTTTGAAAAGACATGGAGTTCCAACATAGCGCGGAACATAGGCATTATGGCGGGCGCCGCGGGCGCGAACCTGTTCTTTGATAAATTTAAGGGCATGCCCGCGATCGTTGCGGCAGCCGGGCCTTCACTTACCGCGAGCTTAGACTTTATAAAGCGGAATATTGACCGCTGCGTTGTTGTCGCGGTGGACACATCGTACAAAATACTCGCGGATAACGGTATCAGTCCGCACTTCTGCATGTCCGTTGACCCGCAGTTGATTAACGCGCGCTATTTTGAAGGATCAACTGAAACAGAAACCGTACTGGTGGCTGACCCCACGGTGCATCCATCGGTCTTCAGGCTGTTTAAAGGGCCCCACGCGGTAACGGGTGTGGCTTTTGACATGATGAAGTGGATCGAGGATATATGCGGCCGCAAGGGAGACCTGGCGCACGGAGGGTCAGTGTCAACCAATGCCTATGATTTCGCGCGCAGACTGGGGGCCTCGCCCGTAATAATGGTGGGGCAGGACCTTGCCTTTACGAACGGCCTCGCGCACGCCAGGGGCTCGTACCTTGACGAGCAGGCGCACAACAGGACTCACAGATTCATGAACGCCGAGATGACAAACAGGCGGCAGCTTACGTTCCTGCCGCCTGTATTTGTCGCGGGCTCGCGCGGAGGTCTCGCGCGCACAACACAGAAGATGATGATCTTTAAGACCTGGTTCGAAAACAGGAACGATCCCGATCTTATTAACGCGACTGTATCGGGCGTGCTGTTAAAGGGTATTCCGAATGTTGAACATTCAGCGCTTGATATACCTGAATGTGATGTAAGTCCGCGCGCCATAATTGATAAGCTGCTGTCGTCAACCGAAACTGATTCACTCGCCGCGGTAAAGAAAAAACTCCTGTCGCGCGTTGAAGATATGTCCGGGGAAATAGACGCGCTGATACCGGTTCTGGAAAAGGCGCTTGTACAGGCCGGTGAACTGGCCGCGATGATAGATTCAGGAAAAGACAAAAGCGATCCCGGTAAGATGGGGTACATTATTTCAAAGCTTGAAGACGCTGACGCGGCGATCGAGTCAGGGAGCAGGTCAAAGGGGATGATCAGTTTTTCGATGCAGCGGGTTATTCATACCATTACCGAAGGCTATGACACCGGTGAAGGCACAGAGAACGCGGGCGCGCGGTCGGTCTTTCTTTATAACGGCATACTGGAAGCCGCGCGTTTCAACGCGAAGCTGCTTGGCAAGATGAAGGCGCTGCTGGGGTAGTAGTGTAATGCCCCCGGCGAGTGAACATAGCTTTTTTTCCTGTTCTTTATGCGCCACCCCCGAAAGGGGTTAAAACACTTTATTATTATATCAAAAAAATTGAGTTTATAAAACTCCCTTAGGGGGCGGCAGGATGACCGCCTTGTCCCCGGGGGTCAGAGCATGTCCCCGGCTTAACATTCATGAGATAATAACAGGTATATACCGCCGGGGGCGTATGGTATCAGTTTCTTTTAATTTTGTTTCAGCCGCCGCACACGGTCTTCGATGATTTTTATATACTCTGCCTGCATTATCTCCGGGAGAAAGCTTTTTGGGATTATATGCTTAATGGATGAGGATGATTCGATTATCTCTTCATAGATATTGCTGAACTGCTTTGCGGTAAGACCGGATGTGCTGGAAAATTGAAAAAAATCCTCTTTTGTGAGCTTACGTTTTTTCCCGTTAAGGGAAAGAGCCATGTCGTCAGGGTCATCCTTTTCTGGTATTACAAGCCTTGTGGACAGCAGGTCATAAGCCGGTGAAAGATGTGTAAGCTCGTCGGTTTCGATGAGTGAAAAATTCTTCAGGTGCATATCGCCGTTTCCCGTGATAAAAGAGAAGAGTAACACCTTCAGAAGTTCAGTTATGTCAAACAGCGGATTGTCTGAATATTTTTTTAAAGCGCCTGCTATCTGCTCATAAGAACCATGGTATTTTTGCTCTGTCAGTTTGCCTGTAAGCTGGCACATATCCTCCATTTGTATCTTCGCGCCGTCTTTTGTGCGGTCGATCCTTTCAGTGATATAGCAGAGTTCTTTTGTCTTTAGCGGTATAAGTGAATACGGCACTGTTCTGATTCCCGCGGCAGAGGCCATCTTCATTGTCAGGCTTTCGTTTTCCGGGAGGCTGGGATAAATTCCAACAGGCGGTTTAAGTATATATATGCCCCACAGGCCCACTATGGTAAAACGGCTCGGGCCGCTTTCTGTTTTTAGGTGAAGAGATATCTTAGGCTGTACGCCGGGTATGGTGATGCGTTTAAGCACCACATCCTCTGCGAGTTTGTTAAGCTCATCTATGCCGTACGGAAGCAGGGGGAGTGTGTTCTGATGGTAGAAGTTTTTTATACATTTATTATGGAGCAGCTCATCTGGAGCTGTTAATTCTTCGTAGCAATGCAGGCAGAACGGGTTATTCATCAGTTTTACCCGGTAAAGCCCTGATTGACACTGCTCCGATACAGTCGTTGCAGCATGCGAGTAAAAGCCCCATTCTGTCCCTGGGGTTAAGTTTCCATGTCCTTTCTGCGATATCAAGCAGCCAGCCTTCGGGGATCAGGCCGTCAAAGAATGCGAAAAGGATATTGCTTCTGTACCCGTTTGCGTTAAGCGGGAGAGTTAGTGAAACCGGAGGATTGTTGCCTTTAATGTAATCCCCATGATACCTGAATATATAGCCATGTTCATCCTCTGCAAGAAGGCCCGCGGGTATATCCTTATAAAAAACTTCTGCCTGCCTCATTTAGATGCTTTATCCTTAACAGGGGCCATCTTGTGTCCGAATAAAGACAGGACCTGGTTGACTCTGTCAAGGCGGAGTGTCTGTTTTCCCTGTTCAAGTTCACGTACAAAACGGAGGCCTACCCCGGCCCTGTGTGCAAGCTCCTCCTGAGTAAGATTGAGCTGCTTTCTCTTATGTTTTACAAAGTGAATTAAATCTTCGGTCATAATTATACCCGTTCGGGATTTTATCAGTCAATTATGAATAGTTTATACCTTTACGGGTATAAAGTCAAGAGAAATTTGCGTTTTATACCCTGACGGGTATATTAAAAATATTAACCTCTCCTCGCCGTAAGTTCCCTCTCAAGCAGTTCACGCACCTTGTCCGCCGATGCTTCAAGTTCTATGGGCATGTTGGCATATTTTGAATTCACGCTATCCAGTCTCTTCTCGTGGTAGCCCACCTTGAATTCAGAGAACTTCAGGCCATGCGCAGTAGAGATAACTATTACACTCTCGTTCCGCGATATCTTCTGCTTTTCAACAAGCTTAATGAGCGCCGCGAGCGCCACGCCGGTGTGCGGGCAGCAGTACATTCCGGTTTTATCGGCAAGCGCGGCCGCGTCCGCAAGTTCATCCTCGCTTGCCTGCTCAACGATTCCGTCAAACTCTTTAAGAGTCTTTATGGCCTTTTGCACAGAGACCGGGTCGCCGATCTGTATGGCGGACGCGAGCGTCTTCTTAGGTACAACGGGGCTGAACTCTTCAAACCTTTTCAGAAACGAAAGGTAAAGCGGGTTCGCGTTCTCTGCCTGCGCGAGCACTATGCGCGGCTTTTTGTCTATAAGGCCAAGTTCAAGCATCATCCTGAAACCGGCTCCAAGCGCCGCCACATTGCCAAGGTTGCCGCCGGGGATTATTACCACGTCCGGAATCTCCCAGTCGAACTGCTGTGCCATCTCTACCGAGATTGTTTTCTGCCCCTCTACGCGCAGGGAATTCATTGAATTCGCGAGGTATATTGTGTTGTCCTTTGTAATCTCCTGAACAATCTTCATGCAGCCGTCAAAGTTGGTGTCGAGCGAAATTACTATCGCGTCATTGGCCATGGGCTGTACAAGCTGCGCCGTTGATATTTTGTTTCGCGGAAGGAATACTATCGAAGGGATCCCTGAGTATGCCGCGTACGCCGCGAGCGCGGCGGATGTGTCGCCGGTTGAAGCGCATGCCACTGCCTTTATGTTTTTGCCGCGGCTGATCATTTCGTTTACCATGGAGACAAGAACCGTCATGCCCAGGTCTTTGAATGAGCCTGTATGGCTGGTGCCGCACATTTTAACCCAGACGCTATCCATGCCGAGCTTCGCGCCGAAGCGTTTTGCCCGGAACATGTTGGTGTTCCCTTCGCACATTGAGACTATGTTCTCGTCATCTATATCAGGTATTACCCATTCCTTTTCGCGCCACACTCCGCTGCCGTATGGCCACCTGTTCGTGCCGGTACGGCTGTCAAAGAGTTCCCTCCATTCCTTTCCGCTCCTGGTCTTCAACTGCTCCATATCGTGGCTCACTTCGAGCAGGCTGCCGCACTGCGGGCACCTGTATATTATGCTGTCAAGAGGGTAGCTCTCTTTGCAGCCCGCGATGCATTTGAACTCTGCCCTGAACTGGCTCATTGTTTTTTCTCCTGCTGTTTAAAATCTTCAACGCGTATTAAAGTTAAGGGTTCCTTCACAAAGTCGAATTTCTCGATCTCTGCCACGCATTTCTGCATGCTGCTGTCTTTGGCCTCATGCGTCAGTATTATGATCGGAACAAGCTCCGCGTTAACCTCTTTTTGTATCACCGAGGCTATCGAGATTTTATGCCTGCCCAGCGCGCCTGAAATCTGCGAAAGAATGCCCGGGCTATCCTCGGAGAGCATCCTTATATAATAGCGCGATACGCGCTGCTCCGGGCTTATAAGTTTCGCGGCCCCTGTAAAACGCGGGTGGAACCCGGGCTTATTTGCGAGCTGCACAATGTCGCTCACAACCGCGGAGGCTGTGGCGCTGCTCCCGGCGCCCCGGCCGTTCATAACAACAGGGCCGGTCATGTCGCCGTCCATCATGATCGAATTGAACTCGTTCCTGACCGCTGCAAGCGGATGCTCGTTTGGAATCATGGCGGGATGGACGCGTATGTCAAGTTTGCCGTTTATGTTCTTCGCGATCCCCAGCAGCTTGATGGTGTATCCCATGTCATTCGCGTACGAAATATCAAGCGGGCTTATCCTTGAGATCCCCTCAAGGGGGACTGTTTTAAAATCTATTGACTGCCCATAGGCCAGCATGGCGAGTATTGTTATTTTATGCCCGGCGTCATGACCTTCAACGTCAAAAGTGGGATCAGCCTCGGCAAAGCCAAGCCTCTGGGCGTCGGCCAGAGCCTGTTCAAAAGAAAGGCCGCTATGCTCCATTTTAGAAAGGATATAATTGGTTGTGCCGTTAAGTATGCCGGTGATTGAAACTATATTGTTCCCGGCCAGGCCTTTATTCAGCACCATTATGCAGGGGACGCCGCCGCACACAGCAGCCTCAAAGCCCAGCGACCCGCCGGAGTCAGTGAGCATTCCGAATATCTCGGAACCGTTTTCCGCAAGGAGCTTCTTGTTGGCCGTGATCACATTCTTCCCCTGCTTCATGGATTCTTTTATTATTTCACGCGCGGGGGATATTCCACCTATGAGCTCCGCGACCACGTCGATTTCAGGGTCTTCGGTTATATCCTGCCAGCGTGATGTTACCGTTGTTCCCGTTGCCGCGCAGTTGACCTTTGCTGTGTCAAGGTCACAGATTGTTTTAACGTTAATTTTTATTCCGGTTTTGGCGTAGATTGTCCTGCTGTTCTGCCCGACAAGGTTGTACACGCCCAACCCCACAGTTCCGAATCCCACGATACCCAGATTGATTGTTTTTTTCATAGATTACCCCTGGCACGCCGCGCGTCCTGTTATGGATTAATGTTAGGGAACAACAGGGCAGGTCTTCTGTCAATAAATGTTTTAAGGTTGATTCAACAGCCCCCGGGTCTGGACTTTTACCCGGCCCTGGGCATCGCTTCATTCCATTTTCGCGCGATATGGGGGCTTTCCCCTTTCGTAAAGGCTGTATATAGATAGATAAACGGAGGTGTCCCGGAGCTGACCCGAAGGTGAGAGGGAGCTGATACGGCGGCCCTCTCTGTTTCTGCCGCGCGGATTATGAACTTTATCTTAATCCCGTACCCTTTCATATACATTGATATGAAGAGATTATAACCGCTCAGGGGTTTGCCGCGGGCCATAATATTGTACGCTTCCTTTTCGCCGGGTGACATGGACTGCCACAGCTTTACTGCCTCTGCAAAGGTCTTACGGTTCTTCTGCTGCTTTGCCGTGCGCGGGTTGCGGGGCATGGACCAGGCGCGGGCGTACTGGTTTCCTTTAACATTATAGAAAATTACATTACCGAGCCTTCCATGTATGGATTTAATGTATGACGCGAGTACTACTTTTGCCATTCCGATTTACCTTCTGTTTCAAGTTTTTTGCTATCTGTATATAGTATTACGCCGCGGGACGGGTAAAAGTGAAAAAAATATGGGGTTACGAATGTGATCCCTATTTTTATTTTTCCCAAATTTCCGGGATGAGCCAGGAATAAAATTAGTTGCCATAAAGGCCAAAATAAAATATAAATCAGAATGATGGAACTGATACAAATATAGCATTGGATTCTCAAGGAATACCATACGTTCTGGTAATAATACAAATAGACCCGCTGTCATTAAATACAATCAGAGGTTAACTATGGTCATTGATAATGAGTTTATAAATGAATGGCATCCTAAATATGATAGGACAGAGACTGATGAAGAGGAGTATAATAAAATTATAGCTGTTATCGCTGATGAAATTTCAAAAGACGGTACGATAACAAAAGAGACTTTTTTAAGAATTCTGGATTGGAAATCATCAAGGGTTAAAGGGATCATTGATTCAGATTTTGAAATTTATAAAAATGCTATAAAAACAATTGTTGATGGTAAAAGTAAAAATAATCTGAAAACCTTGACAGTTTTAAGAGGCATTAAAGCTGCTGTTGCATCCACTATTCTGCATCTGATTTATCCGGATAAATATGCAATAATAGATAAAAGAACTGTAGAAACCTTATATAGTTTCGGGCAATTGAAGTTTGGAAAATTAAACAATGATAAGTCTGATGATGATAAATATGCTGAGTACAATCGTGTTATACATAGGATTAAAAGGACTCTTGATAATTATACACTAAGAGAAATAGACCGGGCATTGTTTGCGTATCATAAATTGTTTCTTGAAAAAAATAAAAAAGACAGATGTTAAGGGGGCAGGTCAAGGACAATCATTGAGGGCAATAACAACAAAATCAGGACCCTCATGTTTTTTCAAGGCTAAGATCAACTTCATGATTCAGGTTTGTTTCTACCCGATATTCCCCAACCGCAGGATAGGATTTTCCGTGCTTAATGTATCTTTTATGGACAGGTCGTGTATGGGTTGGGACAGAGCCATTTGTCCTCAATCCATCCAATTAACTTCTTGCCGTCTTTATTTACATAGCATACCTGTGCCCAGCCTTTTTTTATATCAACAAATGTAACACTTATCTCATCACTCACCGTAAAGTTAACATTACTTTTAGTATCAGGTCTGGCATAAAATTTCAAGGTTTGACCGCCGTAATTTCGTGTGCTTGAAGCCAGTATGGAACCATGCACCCAGCAGTTGACAGTTTTTAAGTCTATTTCATCGGCCTCTTCACTGTAAATCTTTGGATTTATCCTGAACCATCCATTCCATGCTTCGTGTAAATCTATCATCCATTCCACATCTGTTCTGAGAACTTTTATTACCTTGCCGCCCGGACATTCGCGCACGTTTGCCCCGTTCGGGTCGGGGTCGCTAAGATAGGCTCCGGCAATGATCCTGTTTTGCGGATTTTTGTTCACATACTCAGACTTGAAGCGTTCGGCGGTAGTGAGTTTTTTGGTTTGTGCATCTACTAATGTGGACGCACAGAGAACGATAGTTACAATAAATAATTTTCTTGCATTCATAATTCACCAGTTTATCAATTAACTATAATGTTGAAATTCTTATCAATTGTTATGATTTTAAGCGCTATTCTCATTATGGTCTTTTTGCTCCTGCGGGTTAGCTGTATTCTTGTTTATAATAATGGTTCTCATGCCTTAAGTAAATTAAATCTTTATCTTCTTCGGTCATTGCCATAATATTCTGCTTTTTTATTTTTAAAAAAAATATTATACAGTTGGATTTCTTTCCGGGTATTTGCTGAGTTCATCTTTGAGCCCTTCTTTAATTCTGATTAATTCGTCTTTTTCAGCTAAAATATCCATAAAATATTCTTTGTCATCTGTTGCGGATTGAGGTCTGCATTCTAAGTCAAATTTTATCCTTATCAATTTGGTCTCATCTGCCGGATCGTTTAAAAGTTCAAAAGACAGGTTTGGCTCAGTGAAAGTCATTAATCTGAATTTTGGGTCTTTGTTTAATGATAGCGTGTCAAACCAATCAATAATTTCATTCACTTCCCAGGTCGTCAATGAAGGGTCTGTTATATTCCCTTTTTAAACGAGCCGTCGCCCCTGTAAGTGTTTACAGCGCAAGAAAATATCTGATCGCATTTCGGACATTTTATAACATGATAAATGATATCATCAACCCAACATCCATTTTTCTTATGTTCTTCTATGTCGCAGTTGCCTTCAACGAAGATAAATTTTTCTTTTTCAATGAGTCCTTTAATATATTCTATAGTTTGCCCGTATTCTTTTGGTGTACGAAAAATTTTAACCTCTTTGACATGAGAACAATAATCACACATCTTTATGCTCTGTTTTGTGAATTCCAGTTTTTTATCGGATTAACGATACATTGCCAGCTCTATACTGTCCATATATTCACCAAGCGACATATTGAACTTCTGATAATCTGCCTTCTCAAACTCTCCTGCCATACATGGAACAGCGACATTTACGGTCTTAGTCTGATTAAAAAACGTTATCATAATCGGGGCTTTAATTATTTTCGACATTCCACGAATTGTCATATTCCCGGCTTCTTCAAGTTTCAAAATTTCATCTTTAGAGGAAATGTTTATTTTTTTGTCATCGACTAAAATTTCCACATCATCGTAATAGCCGTAAGTCTTACTTACGGCTTTACAGATTTCATCCAATCCGGCCGGGTATGTCAGATTAAAAGTTGACATCAGCCAGCCATTTTCTTCCCTTACACCCAATAAAAGCATTTTCTCTGTTCTTCAAAAAGTTAAAGGTTAAACACTGAATTATTTATATTCTCCATGAGAATTGTCAGTCTCGTCAATTACTCTCAAATATTTTTATTGCCCTATTATAAGCAATTTTAAGCGTTCTTTCCCTGGCAACTGCGCGGTGCCTTTCGGGGCAATATCTTTGTAGTGAAAATACATTTGCATCACGGCTGTGGCAGCCTGACAGCGATTGTCAATAGCGGTATCGCTGTAAAGCTCCGTGGGAATTGCCTCTGCATTTGAAACCGCTTATTGTTTAATTAGTTCGGTTTTGAAATAATCTATCTGAAACTCATTTTTATACGGAACAAGTGTTACTTCGTTTTTGAATACGAGGCCGTCGCCGTAATCCACCGTTACCATATATTTTAATCCTTTGATGTTAGCAATGGACACATTTTTTAATCGTTGCCCTATTTCAACACCGTTGCCCCGTCCGAAAGGCGACCACATCGAAACTCCTGTCGGGTAGATGTTTTTCCATTTATTCTCAAATGCCAACTCCGCGGCTTTTTGCTCGGCTTCGGTTTCAAAATCGGGATACTCAAATATACTCATATATTCGGTGTAATAGCTGTAATACCGTTTCGTGCAAATGCTTTCTTCATCGGGAAAACAGAAGGCGTTTTTGTCGCCGGCGCAAGTGAAAACCAGTTTGAGCCATTGTTCGCCTTTTGAGCTTACGTCATCCATTTTTTTGTCTGTTTTGTCATCGCAGAAAGTAAATGTGCAAAGAACAACGGCAACTAAAAGCGCTTTAATAGCAGGTTTCATCGCGTTGAGATATTTAATTAAACAATTTGCTGAATATCGATTTTCTTTTTTCATTTCTCTTTTATCCTCAATCTGTGCGATCTGTCTTTTGTGTATACCGTAATAAAACATGACGCGGGTGCAATGTCAAGCATTGTTATATTGCCATTATTTATCATGAATTCCAGGACTCTCTTTATCAGTCTCCTGAAAAAACCGGTTTAAAAACAAAACATTCTTGTTGACAGTCAAAAGTATTTTAGTAATTTATACATAGTTTCAAAGCGCCGATTTAATTCTCAACTTGCGGGTGCTTTATAAATTCAGCTAAAGCCGAGGGTTGACTTTTCTTCTAAGAGCTTCCTGTTTTTCGGAAAACTGCTAAATACTATCATAACATGGGAAGTCACATCCTATGCTTTAATAATATTTGTAATATAATTCATGTTATCAAAAAGCCGGGATAGTATTCCGGCAAAGCCGATTTAAACCAAATTGCGGGCTTAAAATACAGCTAAAAAGGAGACCTCGATGTATTCAATCCAGAAGTTTGTACTTCAGAAGATCAAAGAAAAAGGACTCACCAGTGCAACATTCGTTCAGAGTATGGGCTACAAAAATGTGTCAAAGGGATGCAGGCATTTCGATGAATTTATCAATCATAACCGGTGTAAACCGCAGTTTCTGATCATGATGAAAAAAGCAATCAATGATGATGCCGGGTTTGAACAGAGTATGCGTGAAACAGAGCATGAACTGCGTGCTGAGCGTGAACGCGAGAGGGATATAGAGAGGAAAAATTTTATCCCGTTCCTCTTTGTTCAGACTGAAAGGGATCTGCCGTCGCCCATATTCGTCTGTGCCATACTCGGGGCTGACAGGATGAAGAAAAGGGAACTGCATGTTGATTTCACTAAGATGTCTGAAAGTGAACGTGACGAAATTCGCAGGGAGAGGATCGCGGAGGCAATGGCAATTCATGAAGGGCACATACCGTCATTCGGGCCTATCGTCTGTTTTACGCAGAAGCTGCATTATGATGACGTCGAGGAGGAGCGTGAAGTTTTTGACCTCAACGGAAACAGGATTCCTGAACCTGAAGACCGGTGGAGGCAGATAAAGAACGGCAGAGCGGAACTCACGCTAAGGGGCCGGGATATTAGAGGGCTGTTTAAAAACCTGAAGTGGGAATGATTCATGGAGAAGAGCGTGAAGATATCCGGGCCGCGCAGCGACATAGAGGGTTACTGGGTCTCACCCGCGGGTGAGATCCACCTGCTTAAAACAAAGCATATAGACATGGTCTTTGACACGCCTGAACTTTTCGGCCTTGATATTGAATATATCAAAGCTGTCTTTGACCGGCATGGCGAGGAGTACAGGACAGAGGCGAACGCGCGTAGAGAGATACTCATTATGCTCTTTGAAAAGGGATGGATTCGGGCCAGAAGATACAGGAGGCCCGCGAGGTGGACAATCAATGTCTATTCACTGAACAGTGAGACAAAGATTATCCTTGCTCGCTTCGCAGCCGTAATGATCCGGAGAGGACATTCGCCTTATGATGAGGTTAAGCTGGACACGCACCAGGGTCAGAGCATGGTTACGCTGAAAGAAATTTCGCAAGGATTACATTAAAAAGGAGAAAAATATGGAGCTGCGTAAATACAAGAATATAACGCGCTTTTTAGTCACACTTTTTAATTTTTTTAAAGAGAATGAAATCGGCTCATCACTTCAACCGGTGGAGGATTATGATATTCTGCTTGAGAGAATTCTTGAAAGTAAATTTTTAAATTTTCATTATAATCCGGGGATATATAGTATTGATTTCAGGTTACGCAAAAAAGTTGAAAAAAGTGAAGTTTATATGCTGATATTTGGAGAGGGTTCTTCTGATAAGAGCGCCCACCTTTTAATTGATTTGGGCGAGAGAGATTTAACGAGTTTTATTTCTTTTAGCATTCATGGTGAAAAGCACCCTCCATTTTTAATGGATTTTGTTGATGAGCATGGAAAGCTGAAAATTGAATACACTGATGGTTCTGCCGAAGAACAGAATCCTGATGGATTTGATATCATGACCTTTGAGGAATTCGCTCTCTTTCTTGCTGAGTACAATAGGCAAAAAAATATAAAATGGATCGAGGTGGATTGAAAATGGATATCAAGTCCTGAGAGTCACTTTCTATGATCTCTGCTGATAATTTTATGTAATTGATTTGATACAGTGCCGGAATTTCCGGCAGGGCCGATTTGTTTCCATATTGCGGCCATAAAAATTCAGCTAATACTAATAAAGAAAGAACTTATCTTACAACAACATCCCGTATTAAATAAGTATATCTTCAAAAAACTCTCAGATGTCGGATTTAACCAGGAAAGAACTGATTGAAAAAGTCAGTTACTCTAATATTACAAAAGGATTGAGAAGGTTGAACGAATTTGAAACTTCAGGCAATATTAAGGGACTTTTGCTCTGTCGAATAATCGAAATAATTTAACAGTTCCCTGCAAAACTCACAATCCTCAATGAAAATTGATTGCAATTGAGCGCTTCACGTATTTAATTAAAGGCATGAGAGGAAACGACAACACCCGGACTGAGATGTTCAGCTGCATACCGCTGGAGAAACAAGTACCGAAGAACCATCCCCAGCGGCGTATTAAGGAAATAGCCGATGAATTATGAGGTATCATAAATGAATGAACATGAATTAAGACCTTTCCCCAATCCCGAAGGAAAACTGAACGTGCTTAAAAGATACCTTCATATACTTGCCCTGCTGCAGTACTCGCCTGAGGGTGAAGAGGCATGGAATGCTAACAGGCTTGCGGACCTTCTATCGAAGGACGAAACAGGCAAGCCTCTCGATGACAGCCAGGTGCGTAAATATATCGAAAACAATATAGAAAAAGACCTGGGCATAGATATTGACAAGGCTCAGGGCAAGCCCTCTATGTCACTTGCGGAAGACCTGGACATTGATACACAGCTGAAAATAGCCAGGGTCTATGCCGACTTCGCCATTAAGGACACCACCCGTGATATGGTGCTGCGCAGATTTATCGAAGCAATGCCCGACAGGGCGCTCTGGACTCTTGCCCGCATATACTTTGCCGTAGTCGAAAAACGCATGATACAGTTTAACTACGTGACAAACACGGGCTACCGCATAAACAAGTGGAAGCTCTGCCCTTATTATTACCTGTTCCGCAACAATAACCTCTATCTCGCGGCCTGGGACCCGGTTCAAAAAAAACACCTGTCACTGCTTGCCGAAAGGATCAAGGATCTCACTGTACTTGAAAAATCCCACGCGAAGGAATGGCATATACCTCCGGTCGAAGAACTGTTCAAAGACGCCCTCAGCGCGTTCATATCAAACAGCGGCCCTGTAACAATGAGGATCAGGTATAAAAAAGAGGCCGCGTCAGTCATAGAGAGCGTAATCGGCCCACTCGGCCCGGAGACAATTCCTGTTGATGACGGAAAATGGTTCGAGGCGGAGTTCGACATAGCGGATTATCTTTTCCTCTGCAAGCAGTTCGTAATATACGGCAGCAGCGTGGAGATACTCTCCCCTCCTCATGTAAGGAAAGCCATGATTGATATGCTTAAAGAGAGCCTGAGCGTTTATGATAAGTGAATCAAATTATTGTAATCCTTCCCGGGTAAAACAGTTAGTACTATCGACGCGGCCGAACTTTTTTAATAATCTCTCTTCTTGTTAATTGCACATCAGAATAACTCCATCCTTACATAATCATTTCGTGATTATGCACAGGAAGTCAGTTCCGATGAAATTAAACAAATACTCTTTATAATTCCCCCTTTAACAAAAGGGATCTCGCTTTAGCGACATGGGGATTTAACATCGCATCAACATCGGAAGTCACTTCATTCCTGTTACAAAACCTGTATGTTATATTCTCCTGTATAACGAACAGGGAGAAAAGAAATGGGAAGAAGAAAAAGAATTTATTATGATCCCCAAAACAGGACATCATACCGTGACAGCGTTATAACACAGACAATAACAGGTTATGCGCTTAACCTGTTACAGAAAGTTGACCTGCGTGAGAATATTCTCACCGCGGCGCTTGATTCTATTGCGCCCGCGGCGCGGATTGATTTTATCAATGAACTGTACTGCAATGAAAAGGACTGTGAAGACAGGAATGAAAATCGCGGTATTCTATATGATGCCCTTGAAGATACAGAAAATCCGAAAAGCCTGGCATCGACCATAATACATCATATCTACAGGAAGCAGAGTACGTTCAACAAATATGATGTCCGCAGAATACTCGCACCATATCTTGAAAAAGAGAACACAGGGCCGAGCAGCAGGCCCGGTGATTTCAACAGAAGACTTGAAGAGCTTGCCCAAATTTTCAGGCTTGGCACACCGGAGATTGAACTGCTCAAGCTGCTCTATTTCGCCTTTGCCCTCTCCAATTCGTCGCTGAACAATGTATTCGATAATCTCCATTTCAGTGAATTTGTCAATCTTGCGTCAGTCGCAACAGGCCTCACAGTTGTTGAGATAAGAAAGTCCCTGAGAAAAAATGGCCTGCTTGTATCAAGCGGCATTATTGACAGCATTGATCACACCGGCCGCAGCTTCATCTCAATCGATGATTCAATTGCCGAGTACCTTACCGGACTTTCCGACAGCAGCATTGTTGAAAAATATATCAGACCTGACAGGGGCAGCAGGCTCAAACTGTCAGATTTCAGCATACCTGCCGAAGATTCATCAATTATCGGGGACCTGCTGAAATCGGGGCATCCCTGCAACATACTGCTGTACGGCATACCCGGCACAGGCAAAACTGAATTTGCGAGGAGCATTGCTGTTGAATCCAATGATAGGGTTTACAGCGTGCGATATGGCGATTCCGAATTAACAGGTGGTTATGATTCAGATTCAAGGCTCCTCGCGCTCAGAGTTGCAATAAACACAGTATCAGACAATGGAGGCATACTCATAGTTGATGAAGCTGACTTCCTGTTAAACACAATTTTTAGATTTTCCGGAAACGGGATGCTCGAAAAGGGCTGGCTCAATGATCTTCTCGATAACAGCAAAGCGAGGATCATCTGGATCACCAACCGTATCGGCGAAATGGAGGAATCCACACTGCGCAGGTTCAGCTACAGTTTATGCTTTAAAAAGTTCAATAAAGATCAGCGCATATCAGTCTGGAATAACCTGCTTAAAAGAAATCCTCTGAAAAAAAATATATCTCCGGAGCTTATCGCGGAATTATCACAAAAGTATGAAGTCAATGCCGGGGCAATAGCCTCAAGTGTGGCAGCGCTTAAACAGATAAGTGTAAACAGAGATCTTAATCCCGGAGAGATAAAGCCCCTTCTGGAAAACCTGCTTACAAAACACTCTGTACTTATAAATGGGGATATAAAAAAGAAAAACAGGCTTGTTGAACTTACAGATAAATATGACCTCAGATTTCTCAACACAGATGCAGACATCACTTCAGTGGTCAGTTCCGCTAAACGGTTTAATGAATTGAATAAACAGAACAGCATTATGAACAGCATGAACCTGCTGCTCTGGGGCGAATCCGGCGCTGGCAAGACAGAATTTGCCAAGTACCTCGCCTCGCAGACAGGCATGGGCCTTATAATAAAACGCGCATCTGATTTAATGGATATGTGGGTCGGCAGTACAGAGAAATATATATGCCAGGCATTCCGCGAAGCAGAAGAAAAGAGGTCCATACTCTTCATAGATGAAGCGGACACCTTCTTCGGGGCAAGGGAAAACGCGCGTGCCTCATGGGAGGTTTCACAGACAAACGAGTTCTTTGTGCAGATGGAAAACTTCAACGGCATACTTGTATGCTGCACCAACCTCCTCGAAATATTCGACACAGCCGCAATGCGCAGGTTCAACTGGAAGATCAGGTTCAGCCCTGTTTTATCCGCAATGCGCGTGCCACTTTATGAAAAATATTTCGCACAGGGGGCCTCACCCCTTACGCAGAAACAGAAGAGGCGCATATCATCAATAGAGATGCTCACGCCCGGACATGTAAAAGCTGTAAGCCAGAGAAGGTTTTTCGCGGAGGATGAGATTCCCGATCACGACTCAATTATCGATGAAGTTGAGCGGGAGGCGTCATATATGAAGATCAGAAGCCCCAAGAAGGCCGGGTTTTAATTTTTATCAATTGAGATGCAAACTTTTGCATTCAATTAAAATCCTGTAAACCTTAATCCGGTGCAATACATGAAACTTAAACTCACCAGATCGCGCTTCAGGCTGGCACTGGAATGTCCGGTTAAACTGTATTACCCCGGCGGTCATAACATAGGTACAATCGTACAGTGATGGTATTCACCTGACAGTCACCTAAAAAACACTGCATTATTTCAAATAATTCATTACCTCATCAAAAAAATTCTTCAGCATCTCTTTCTGCTTTTCTAATGTTGTACTCTCAAGATTAAACTTCGAAAATAAATCATCTTTCAACTTGAACCATATAACATCACCGTCAATTTCCGGATCATCATGATACTCACCTTTCTTAACAGTCTTTAAGTTTTCAAAAACAGATTCGCACAACTCTTTTTCAAATATAATCCATACTCCTTTATGTACAAAATGAAGGCCAAACCATGGACGGACTGATGTTTTTTTGTTTATATTGAATTCAAAATATTGACCCGAAAAAGATTCTGCGTGTGATTTTGACGAAGTATACACCCTGCATTTTCCCGGGTCAAAAGTATTTATTATTTTTTTGATTGCTTCATTGAAATCGAATATTGAATTGATATTTGCAAGATTCATTTTATTTATCCTTACATAGTTTATTACGTTTTTCAGATACTGATGATAACCTTTTATTAATAACTTGTGTTGATTCTGACTATCCTGTAGATATGACTCAATTTTCTTATAGAATCCTTCCCAGTCAGTTACAACATAACCTTTGACCGGTTCGTGTTTATAATTGGCAATGAATGCTTTTTTTGCGTTCGGAAAGCTTTTATCATATTGTTTGAAATGGTGATTCTGATCGTAAATTTTAACTTCAATAATATGATCGATATCATTATGCTTAAAATAAAAATCGGGCCTCGATGATTCTTTGGGGTATTCTCTAGAAAGAGTTACGGACTGGAAATTTTCTTGACCGAAACAATAACTTAAAAACAAGCTTTGAAATTCATCATCAGCCTGACAAACTGCCCATGTTATATCAGAAAGGTTGTTTTCTTTGTATAACCGGATACTTAAATTTGAAAAGAAGTCATCAATCGACATATAAAACTCCTTTTAATCAAAATAAACGCTACGAAATTATGCACATAGAGTTTGTTGATTATTTGAAATTCGGGATAAATTTTATAATTTCATTTGCAGCCAGTAATTCATAGGTTCCATGTGCTAATCTTCTTAAACAAGGAAATCCTTCATGAAATAATGAATTTATTTCGACATCAGAAGTTAATAGACTGGATTCAGCAAAACCTTGTCTATTGTAATAATTAGGAATTATCACATCCTGCAAAGCAAGTTTAATATCTGCAGGCCCGAATGACAGTTTTTGTATTTTATTTGTTAAATAATAACCGGCTATATAGTTTGCCCATTGCTTATACTGAGTCGCATAATCTAAAAATAGTTTTTCTTGAATTGACGATTTTATTAAGTACTGCTCAGCTAATTCTTGTTTAATATTTTTGGCTAAGTTATCACGCGATTGTTTATTTAAACTATTTCTCTTTTGAGATTTTTCTGCGATCTTAAAAAAATGTCCATAACTCCATAAAGCTTGATCAATTTTTCGATCAATATCTTTTTTACCAAAAATTTCTTCAACTAATTTGCAATACTCCAGATAATTTTCCCAATTTTTTTGCTCCGGGAAAGTAATCACTGTATTTATAGGCTGTTCACGTTTTATTGCAAGTAAAGCCTGGTGGGCGAATCTGTCATAAATCGGATAGCTACCATTAGAAAGAAAAAATATCATGTTTATAGCATAAGTATGGCCTATATTCGGCAGCCGTTTAAATGATTCATAGGATGAATTGTATTCAGCTTCTTTTAAAGAATTGAGATTATTTGCTATATAATCGATTGCTTTAGTATAATCTATACCGCGATTATCAATATTACCTTTATCCCATCCTTCTCGATATATAATTTGTGAATGTGAATTTTTATGATCTATTTCACCTATTTTCCAAGCTAATACTTTTTTAATATCAGAATGATTCATAATCCCGTTTTTTAAGATATTCGATATTTCCTCTTCAACAAATTTACTTGTCTGGTTCCCGCTTGTTATACGTTTTTCGTGAGTGGGGCCATCGAGATAATAAAATTGTTTATAAAGTTCAATCCAGTCTTCTTTACTTATGCTCATTCCCTGTGTATTAAAGAATTTCATTTTATCCTCCAGATATATTTTATTACCATATAATATCTCAAATTTCATTTATGTCTTTTATCCGAGACATAATTGTCTCAAAAATGTTGGGTCGTCAATTGAAATATTATCACCCAAAATTTTTTTCAATCCCACAATCACCCTTACAAACTTGTATCGCACATCCGCACATACTTAACAGGCACATATCATCTGTTATTGATTAACAAAGAACTGCCATGGAGAAGCTTGCGGCAGATGTAAAAATATCCCGCCAAATGGGCTCATTGCTGGCAGCGGTAAAGACCGAAATCCCATGCTCGACTGAACCCAATGTACCTGCATATCCCCCTTCTGAACATCCCTTGCAGTAGTTGCCTGCTTGCTGAATAATGCCATATATGCCTCCTGTGTTAATTGATCAATTTCACAATATCAGCTTACAGGTAGAGAACCAATGAAGTCAGTTCCGATGCATGGAATAATCAAAAAAAACATGATTATCTTTTCAAATGTTTCAAAAAGCATCTAACAGTTTTCCTGAAAATTCGATTTAAGAATAAAATTAGTTGGCATAAAGGTCAAAATAAAATACAAAGCAGATATGAGAGGCAACAATAAAGAAGAGCAAACAGAATTATACAGCTAAAAAAAGTAACCAAGACTCATGGAGGAAAATTAAATGCGAACTGATAAATATAAAGACTGTCCAGTCTGTGGCGCAAAAAACTGTGTTGAAGAAAAGACAAACTTCATGGAAACCGTGATACCTGAAGGATATGATTCCATAAAAACAGGACCATTAAGCGGCCTTTTCTGCAAAAAATGCGGAGAAGGTTTTTTATCCGGAGAATCTGAAAAATTATTTGATAAGCAGGTTGCCGAAGGAAAAGCAAGGCAGGATTCTGAAAGACTAACAATATCAGAGGTTACTGATGTGGATTATGTTGTGAAAAAAATACAGGTATCACGCCAGAGGGTTCATAAAATGATGGAAGAGGGGAAGCTGCCATATGTTTTTATAGGAGAAAGGCGATATCCCATTAAAAATCAGGAAGTTTTTAATAAATTAAAAAAAACAGTGAAGACACACGCGCGGGCTAAAAACAAAGGATTGGGTAAAAATTAGCGCTGGTATTCTCCTGCCCATCAACTCTACACCCCATCCCTTCGTCTCCTTAACTTTTTCCCGGTCCACGCGCCCGTGAATGAAAAGAGTCCGCAAGCCAGCGGAACGATAAAGTTGTAGATTCCGCCGAATTCAACCATGCCTGTCTTGGCAAAGACCAGTGCCCCTGAGATTATGATCGGCAAATACATTATTAGCAGGGTGGCGATAGCCAGGTCCAGTTCAGAGCATTCCCGCGACAGGTACGCAAAAAGGAAAGCGGTGGCAAAGAGTATGGGAGGTATGCCTATATATGTTATAGTGATCAGGTTCTCCGGGTTTAAAAAGAATTCGGGGCCGCTGATAAAGAATATGGCAAGATAAAACGCGATCTGCGTTATAAAAAATACAGGCATGGAGAGCAGAATCCATTTTATGCTGATCCTTCCGCGCGGCGCTGTTTTAAGTTTTTTGCCGCAGTTAGCGCAGTAGTTTGCGGCCGCTTCGTTCAGGCTGCCGCACGAGGGGCATTTTATTTTTGAATTATCATCCATGTCATAAATCTAATGTTATTTTTATTATCATCTCTGTATGTTCATCCTCGGGCTCTACCCTGTATATTATTTTTTCACTGTCTGCCACAAGGCTGCGCGCTTGCAGAAAGTTTTTGTACTCGGAGCGCACGCCGCATACCTTTACAATAACCGCGTCCGCGAGCTTAGCGCCGTTTATGTATATTATGTTGTCCCTGGCGTGCTTTTCGGCCACGGACTCCTCCTTGATTATGCTGAACGTGGGCGAAAATATTATCTTTGCGCCATGCTCTTTCATGAAGAGAAAACTTTCATCGTAGAATACGTCCGCGCATATAAGGACTCCGAAAGTAATTCCGTAAGCGCTGAATGTTTTGTATTCGCTGCCGCGTGTAATTATCCCCTCTTCCGCGCTGAACAGGTTTTTTTTGCGGTAGAATCCCAGATCCCTGCCCGACTGGCATACATATGATGTGTTGTAGGTTAGATCTCCCTCGACCTCGGGCATGGTTCCGCCTATTACAACACAGTCCAGGGCTTTCGAGAGCAGGCGTATGCGCTGCAACTGAAGTTTCTGGTTGTGCGCGTTCTGCTCGTGGTTCCCTAAGCGGTGGTTGACGTAAAAGTATTCGGGAAAACAGACAAAGTGCGGTTTAAAGGCGCGCATGTCGTTTATATCCCTGCGTGTAACCGGAACACCGAGTTGTTTCTGCGCTAATATTATTCTTGTTTCTGCCATTTAGGGAAGGTTCCTCCGCAAACTGCTGCCTGTTAAGTGTCTGTAATGATTCCTGAAAGTCCATGCGCTGGTGTGCAGGACTTGAGCATTTTAACTTCCATGGATTGCAAGTCAATAGGTTATTCGGAATTATTTGCGCCTTCGTTCTGCTGTAAACAGGGAACACTGGTTTTTAAAACTTATACATTTGTTACGGATTGAATATATATTGTCTTTATTTTAGTGTTTTTTTGAATTTTTTTGTCAAATTTAAAGAGGGTTTATGAAAAAATGTTGCTTTTTTAGAGCACATATCGTATAAGTATCATATAATAGAGCAATTTAAAGGAGCGTTCCGATATGGCAGACAATGATTATGATCAGTACTTTACAAAGCTTTATGATGAGCATTTTAATGTTGTGGTAAAAAGCCTTCTGAGGTTTGTGCACGATTTCAGCCAGGCAGAGGATCTGGCGCACGATCTGTTTTTTAAATTTTATGAAAAGAGGATAAGAATTGATGGGGACAGACGCAGGGTCCTTAACTACATTCTGAAGTCTGCCAAGAACAGGGCTCTGGACCACATCCGGCTTGTAAAGCGCAGGCAGGATAAATATTCAAGGCACATTGGTGAGATTGCCGTAATTGATGACGCCTTCATGGCCGAGCTTGAGAATTCATACATCTGCGGCGAGATAATATCAACTGTCAATGATGTGCTGCTCGATTTTCCTGAAAGAACAAGAAAAATCTTCATGGATATTGTGAAGGGTAAAAAACTGGCGGATGTATCGGACGAGCTCTCTATGACACGTTACATGGCTAAGAAGGACTACCAGAAAGTCTGCCGCGCCATGAGAGAGAGGCTCAGGGTGTACCATGACTGAATATATTTTTACGGCCGCGCCATCTGTTTTCACATTGATCATTCAGGGGCGGCATGTTATACTGGTTCAGGCAATAAACATCGGGGTACTGGCGCAGTTTATGAATATATTCGCGGGCATTCTGCTTCTGCCTCCAGGGAGGGAGGTCTATGCGTTCAATAAATGACGCCGCGGAGAGGATATTATCATCACGGCAGACAGTTGCGCTTACGGGCGCCGGCATATCCACCTCAAGCGGGATACCCGATTTTCGCGGTAACAATGGATTATGGAAGACCTATGATCCCTCAATATACGCCCATATTAATACTTTCAGGAACGATCCGGCGCGTGTCTGGGAACTTGCGTTCATGCTTCATGATCTTGCCGCAGGTATAGCGCCCAACGAAGCGCACATGGCGCTTGCCGTCATGGAAAGCGCGGGGCTGCTGCAGGGGATAATCACGCAGAACATTGATTCCCTTCATCAGCGTGCAGGCAGCCGGAATGTTATAAATTATCATGGAACTGTTAATAGCGCTGAATGTACTTTCTGCCGTAGAGAGGAAC
>Ga0255347_1002109_pt1 | contig 29199 bp, 18 predicted proteins | sample wastewater_treat_2_FD_192479 | JGI IMG/M metagenome (GOLD analysis project Ga0255347, IMG submission 192479) | Wastewater microbial communities from Lulu Island WWTP, Vancouver, Canada - plant24 | ecosystem: Engineered > WWTP > Wastewater > Unclassified | place: Canada: Vancouver, British... | reverse complement strand
CTGCGCAGGCGAAGGAAAAGCTGCTTCTTCCTTGGGCAACGCACTCAACTGCGAAACCTGGGGGGTTGAACTCTCACCTGAACGAGCAGGGAAAGCTCAAAACGTGATGGATAAGGTTTTCCAGGCTCCCTGGCAGGCTTGTGTTCTGAGTGATGAAAGCATTTCCTGGCTCTATCTGAATCCACCTTATGACTTTGACCGTTTTGAAGGTCACCCCACCCAAAGCAGTGGGGCAGGCAAACGACTGGAATGGGATTTTCTCAAAACGACTCACTCCAAGTTGATACGCGGTGGGTTACTGACCTATATCATCCCACAGAAAATCCTGGGAATGATTGAAGTCGCTCGGCTATTGGCCGGGCATTATGAAGCCATCACGGTCTATCGGTTTCCGGATGGATTGTACGAGAAGTTCAAGCAGGTGGTGGTGTTGGCCTACAAGCGCAAGCTCTACCAGTTGCCAACGGACAAGGAGGTTCAATCGCTTCAAAGCCTGGCATCGATGGATCTGGAACCCATCCAATCCACCGTTGAACCGATCTATGAACTGTTGCCTGCGCCATTACGTGGTGCAAATGGCAAACCAGTTATGTTCAAGCGAACGGATTGGGAACCGGAAGAGGTGGTTGAAGCCACGAAGGAAGCAGGTGTCCATAAGACCAGTGATTGGCTTGACCTGATACACCCAACGCGTGGTCTGGCTCAACTCTCCCAACCAGTCATGCCCTTGAAGAAAGGACATATCGCTATGCTCATGGCTTCAGGCATGATGGGCACGGTGAAGTTGACTGATGAAGAGGGTAAACCAATGTTGATCAAGGGAAGGGTGATCAAGGTGGTCGAAAAGACCGAGCAGCCGGATGCCAAAGAAGCGGATACAGTGGTGGAGACTTATAAAGACCGCTTTGTTACCACAGTGGCTGTGCTCAAACAAGAAGGTATTCAGGTGATCCAGGACGTTAAAGGTCTTTCAGAGTTCATGAAAGTTCATGGCGAGAAGATCGCTGCGCATGTGCTGGAAACCTACAAGCCGCTCTACAATCTGGACCCGACTGTAAACGAAATTGAAATCCTCGACAGGCTTGGCACTCAACGAAAAGCCCTTCCCGGACAAGAGCGCGCTGGCCTGCTTCCCGCGCAGCGACACGCTGCAGCAGCATTGGCACGCTCAATTCGCAAGAATGGGGTAGCCAACTGCCAGGCGGAAATGGGTACCGGCAAAACTACCATTTCCACGGGTGTACTTGAACTACTGGATGCTTATCCGGCAATCGTGCTTTGTCCGCCGCACCTGGTACCCAAGTGGATCCGTGAAATTGAAGAAGTAATCCCTGGTGCACATGCACGAGAATTACGACGCATCGGTCGAAACAGTGACGAAGCCTACGATGTCAATGATGTGCGTGATTTTCTGGATCAATATCAACAAGCCTGTGAAAAGGCTGGAAGGACAGGAGGTGCAAAACCCAAGTGGGTGGCTATTGTAGCCCATACTTCAGCCAAGTTTGGAGCAGGCTGGCAGCCGGCGGTAATCACTCGAAAGACGAGAGATCCGCTGATAGGTAAGATCGTGGATGCCTGCGCCTGCCCTGGTTGTGGCAAAGTTGTGATGGTCGAAAAGGACGGATTCATCATTCCAGTGACCGATGCCTCTGAATTGGCAGAAAAACGCCAATTCTGTCACAATCAAATCCCTGGCTGGGAGTTGGATGCAGATGGGAGGACAAAACTTGATGCCAACGGTGACTCGGTATGGGGCACTCGTCCTTGTGGGACACCCTTATTTGAGTTTACTGGCGCACGGCGGCATAGCATTTCAGAGTACATCACCAAACATGCCAGAGGTGCCTTCAAGCTGCTTATTGCCGATGAGGTTCATCAGTTCAAATCCAAATCATCGGATCGTGGTGTGGCGTTTCACCAGCTGGTAACCTCCACGAAATGGACGCTGACCCTCACCGGTACGTTCTTCGGTGGAAAAAGCACTTCGATCTTCTGGCTGCTACACCGCCTGAATCATGGTGTCCGTCGTGATTTTGCTTTCCATGACGAGAAACGCTGGGCACGGTTGTACGGCGTGCTTGAAACCACCCGTAGACGACGGCTGGATGATGAAGCGGATGAAGATGGTGTTTACACTGGCAACAGGCGCTACCGGAATCAGGCGAAAGAACAGCCGGGTGTCAGCCCGGCCATTGTGAGTCGCTTGTTAGACACGACTATCTTCCTGAGTTTAAAGGATCTGAACCTGGCGATGCCGGCTTACAAAGAAGAGGTGGTTACCCTGGATATGCTCGATGACCAGGAGCAACAATACCACAGCATGGACAGCAGCCTTAAACGACTGGCTATCCAATCCAGTCGTTACCTATCCACCTGGCTTCAATGGAGTCTAGCACGACCGAATTCAGCTTTTCGGGATGAGGTTGTGGTGGTGGATGAGGTGGATGGTGAGGATGGCAAGTCAGTCCGCAAGGTTCCGTTGATGGAACTGCCGGCGATCAACCCGAATGGCCATAAGTGGCTGCCGAAAGAAAACTGGCTGGCTGATTTCTGTAAGGTTGAAAAGCAGCAGGGGCGTAAAGTGCTGGTCTATGTTCGTCAGACTGGCACGCGCGACATTCAAGATCGGGTAATGATGCCGCTGCAAGCCAACGGACTGAGAGTCTCTATCCTGGGTGGTAATATTGACCCACGCAAGCGAGAGGAGTGGATTTCCAAACGTGTGAATACCATCGATGTTTTGATTTGTAACCCCCGGCTAGTGGAAACCGGCCTCGACCTGGTGCAATTCTCAACCGTAGTGTTCTTCGAGATCGAGTATTCGCTCTATACGTTGTGGCAAAGCGTGCGACGAGTATGGCGTTTGGGACAGACCCAACCGGTCAAAGCGATTTTCTCGGTGTACTCGTCAGCGATGGAGGCAACAGCGCTGGCCTTGATGGGAAAAAAGATGAAGGCCGCGCAGCTCGTTTATGGGGATGAGGTCGGAGGTGCGATTGTCCCAGAGGAGGAAGGCGACTTTCTCACTCAGCTTGCTCGTGATGTGCTAGAGGGCGCTAAGCTCTCTGACCTACAGACCTTGTTTGCTGATGATCTGCAGGTCAGTCACAATCCGATGGGAAGCCTGACAACCCCGAGCGCAGTGATCATTCCTGGTCCGAAAGTGATGACCTGGGATGATTGGGTGAGCCAAAAGACGGTAGTGGCCAGGCGGACAAGAAGAAAGGAGGTGATACCGGAGGGACAGATGGGATTTGGAATATAATTAGTCAAAGGTCCGGATGTTGTGATAAAATCCACTTCGGACCTTTTATTTATTACCTTTAATCGTATTATAAATAGATATCTGCATTGACCTCCCCTTCATTTTTCCTCTTTTTTTTCGATAAGCCAACCATGATCAAACAAGTAAAAATCAACTCTGTTGGCTGGGTCAGGAATAGTAAATATTCTAAAATTGGGCGAATCAACTTCTTCAACAACATATAGCCAGAAATCCTCACCTTTTTTCTTTGCAGTCTCGAATTCGAATTTTGTAACTTCGGCTGGATTCTGACTATCCCAAATACCCGAAAGAGATTTTACCTCGATGTAGCGAGTTTTTCCATCTTTACTCTTTGATTCAATGTCATAACCAGGATGATGAACTTGGATTAATTCCATATCTTTAGGATCGCGACCTTGTTCAAGTTCAAATTTCAAAACTCTTTCTACTCCTCGTTGCCCTAGTTGTGTTCGTTTGTCTGAAGCGTTCTCAGCTTCTTGATTAGTTGAGAGAGTACCCTCCGGGTAAACATAAGAACGTAATCTAGAGGATTTCCGTTTTTCTTGTGAAGATTCGGGAGATGTAGAAGTTTGGCTTGTCCATCCTTTTCCAATTTCAGTTTCATTCTTATCGCCTGTTTGTGTAGAAGGGCTGGATGGAATTTGTTCTACTTGCTTCCCTTCTTCTGGATAATTAACTCCCACACGTATTCCCTCAATTTCTCCTTCTTCCGAACCAGGTACCAATGTTTGCCCTTCTTCAATATTTGTTTCAACTGTTTCAACCATTGGATAACCTAATTCATCCAACGTCTTTCTGGCTTCAACGAGAGGTTGAGAAAGGATTTCCTTCAATTCCATACCCAGACTTCGTAACTCACCACTGGGATTGATCACATAGGATAATTCGCGGGCTATTCCCTTCCAGGGGTAATCTCCATTGGGAGCTGAAAAATACAAACAATCTTCAAATAAAATTGAATCAACTATTTCTCGAGCTGAAGGTTCCTGTATACCAAAGCCAGAAAAAGTCCTTACTATAGCGATTTCATCAGCTTTGTAATAAGTCAACTTTTCCAAATCCCGAGCATTAAGCGACTTAATTCCCTGGCTTCGATGTTCTTCAACCACGCGTTGAATAAGATTTTTCCTTTCATGTAATAAATCGAGGAGATCGCTATTAATTGACCGGTTTTCACAATTGGTCATCTCTGTTTTTATTACAGTGCTTAGCGGGCGGACACCCGCAGCTTCCATTCCCAGCCAAACCCCTTCAATTCTTGGCGCAAGATTGTTTTTTACAACAATAAATTTTTCACCCCAACCAGGTCGATCCTCAAAAAACATTAATTCAGGTTTTGTGAGGACTTTTCGAGAATCCGGAATTGTTTTTTGATTTCCCAATTTTCTCTTAACTTCGTTTTTCGAAATCATCCCATTTTCAAGGGAATCACTTATCAATTTCCAACACATAATGATAATTTTTTCCTCTAAATGGTTGTCATCAAGGGGAAGGTTCGAAGTTCCGAATTTTGCTGCAATTTCAAGTAAAATTTTTATTGCATCGCTGACATCAGGCTTATCTTTTACACCAATTTTGTCAAAAAGTAATTTATACCTTCCGTAATCAGGCGAGAGGCGAAAACGATATTTTCCAAATGGGTGTTGTTCCCAAAACACTTGGTCTGGTGAATAATAATTTTCATTACCTTCGGGGTCTTTCAAGCACAAACATTTTTGGCCTCGCAAGTTGCTTATTGATGGATCTTCTACATTCCTATTGAGATATTCATATATCTGTGGTGTTACCGGTTTATGTAATTGACTAGAATAGAGCAAATGCTTAACCACAAGATCCGCAGTAGGTTCACTTTCGATTTCAAGAAATTTAAAAAGCTCGTTAGCATTTTGTTGGATTTTACGATCTACATTCAGAAAATTTCCTTGTGAATCGAAGAGAAAACTTGAGTAGATAGAATATACATCTGTTGGGGTAAACCATTTTGATTCGTCTTTTGTCCCTGGGAGCCAATTGAAGTGCTTAAGTTGCTCAATCGGAATTTTTTCATCATCACTCCAAAATACCCATTTTGATGCAATAAAAGCGATCAAGCTGCCAATCAATTGGATACTATTTTGATCAGGTTTCGTTTCAGCAATTTCCTTTATCCGTTTAACAATGTCCTTTGGTTCTGGCTCAGGGGATACGCCAAGCCAGAGATACAATTCCTTAATTGCATCTTGTTTTTCGATTGGCAATTGTGCAATCTTGATTCCTGATCCCAATACAGCTCTCACCTCTTTGCTATCAAACCAAACCATCGTTGCTGGAAAAAAGTCTTCACCCCCACACCATACGATTGGAAGTCTGGAAAGAATTGATTGAATATCATCTCGGTCTCGGAGTTTCCCAAGATTTTCAGCTAAGATTCTTATTAATCCAAATTTATCTGTCAACTCCAAATCGCTATTTTGAATTAGCGACGGAACCCAACTTTCAACGTATGTAATAAAAACTAATTGTGAAACGTTTAGAACTCGTTCTAGAAAATCTCTCCCTCCGCCAAGCGCATCAAGATCAACCAATTTTGCCAATCGAAGAGGATCCTCAAAATCTCCCGCAAGGAAGAGATCAGTTAACGGATTAAGTTCTCCATCTGCAGTAGGCCAAATGCAAAGCTCGCGAATAGCTTGTGCTTCGTCCCGATTGATTTCAAAACGATTCTTTTCAAACCATTCGAGCATCTCACACGGCACAAATAAATCATTTTTCCATAACTCTGGAAGAGTGTCTTCGGTTTCTTTAAGAAGATGAAGTCCGTCCCCGATTGCAAAGTGAGGAATTAATTCATTCAAGAAGCTGCAACTATTAGATATTTTCTGATACCAAACCGCCGAAGAGAACTTGGAAAAGAAATCACGAGTTTGTTGATCTGCAATAAAAAGGTCATTCGGAGGCCAAAGGGCTTCATCGTCCCCGAATGCGATAGATATTTTCTTTAACATCTCTTTACTTTGCTGCTTTTCAGAAGGGTAAGATCGATCCCAAAGATTCCCGATTGCACCCCACAGAACTTCCATCCCTTCAAGAGATCGCAGTCCATCTGGCATTGAAGATAGTTCTTTTCTCTCGGTTAAACCTTTTTCAACGTACATTTTACTGATGTCAGTTAATCGAATGTTTTGAACTCCTGTTTCTAAAAGTAAATTCTGCCGGCTGCGTAGATCTGGATGGACTGTTTTTATTCCAAGAGCTTCAAAAATCTTATTTGCAGCAACCAGTTCTTTGGTATCAAGAAAAACTGCGTCTGATGGTATTACTAACTGGTTCGAACTTGTTAAAACTGTTTTATGGATTTTTATTTCTGGTTTTAGTAATTCCCAAAACAGTGAAAATTCAATTGCAAGATCTTCTTTGGTTGAGCTTTTTTTGATTCGATCCGCAAATTCCCAAAAATCTTGACTGGAAAAAATCTCCAGGATTTCAGAAAAATTATTCACCAGAGTTTCCGCGGCGCATTTAATTGCAAGTGCATTCCATTCGGCTTTGAATCCATCCCCAAAAATGATTCGTTTGCGGTCAGGAGAGGGATAAAAATCTGCATTAATATGAAATGGGAGCCCTGTTGTCGTCTCGGAGGGTAAAAAGGCATAAAGCAATCCATTGACGGTCGGTTCGTCAGGGACGGCAATTTTTATCAGAGATTGGCGTTTATTCTCGATAATTCCCCCATACTTCCTTCGCATCTCAATCGCAGAAGAATCAAATCTTCCTTCAAAAATACGCCAGATTATCGTTTGTGATCCATCTGCGAGCAGTAATTTATTATCTTCCCGGCAGGTCTCAATTCTCCTGATTTGTTTACCATTGCGCCTTAATTCCAGCGATGTTACCTGCTTAAGAAACAATGCAGCTGATTCGATTGCGTGGTTGATCTGAACAGTGTAGTCACTCAATGCTTCTTTTGAAATTGGAAGAATCCCTAATTCCTTACGAACTTCAGATTCTTCAAAGGCCCAGGGGAGACGAAACTTGGTTTCTTTTGTTTCGATAAGCGTTTCACGGATTCTCTCTTCTTCTTGACCATTGGGAACAAATTGCCAATGGCGACCGCTCGAAAAAATTTCTGGTGAATCTGTGACCTGATAAACTGAAATGAATCCCAGTCCAAATGCACCGGTTGTCCCTTCTTCCTCACGTTTATTTCCCCAGGAGACTTTTTCCATTCGTTCGAAGTCAATGTCACGAAAAACACCATCATTGTAAACATAGAGGGCATCATCACAGACATCAAAAATAATTTTGGAGGCTCCAGGATTACCATTCTTATCCTTTACATCATCTGCGTTTTGGATCAATTCATAGCAGAGTGTTGGAATACCTTGTAACCCATTCAACTGACCTCGCAAGAAACCAAGAAAATTGACACTTTGCCGGCGAGTTTTGATTTCTGTCATTCTGGGTCCCTCCTTTGAATTACAAATCCTGCTTAATTACACAATCCCCTTGCAAAAGGAATCAAGGGGATTGTTGTCCTATTCTTCTCCGTACGGTAACCGAGGCTCGCGTAAGGTTCGTGCGTATTCTGGCTCGTACCAATCGCGGGTTGAATCGGTAACCACACGGTAATCCATCCCAAGAGCAGAAAAGTGCTTCTTGGCAGCATCGATCTTGCGCCCTTCGTTGGAGAAGCGCAGCATGCTCGTGTCTTCGCGGCCTTTCGTTTCACGGATCAATCGGAGCACAACTCTGCCGGCATCGTCATACCGTAAAATCCCCCAGTCAGGGTTGTAATTGCCGATAAGTTTGGGCAGATTGATTTTGTAGCTCGGAGGAAACTTGAAATAGCCGATCACTTTGGGGTCATTTCCCGATAGATAGTTCTCTACGAATTTGCGTTCAACGTCCGAGTCGATCTGGACCAGATCATACAATCCGGCAGTCCCCGCTTCGATGAGCTCTTTCTGGGGGAAATTCTTTACCGGTGGGAACATTTCGTCGATCTCGTATTCGGCAAAACTGCCCGGATCGGATGCGAATTCGAGGTTTTTAACAATGTGATCGGAAAAGGTCTCTTTGAGAGCACTGATAAAGAGGTTTGCGAATCCCTCTGGATTCTTAATGAAGAATTCCTGGTAATCGGTTGTGATCCCCTTGAAGATCTGATGGATCGTTTTACGGGTGATGCCGGTTTCTTTGGCAGCCCGGTCGATGAGATTAAAGATTGGGCGCTTGACCGTACTCGCATTTTCAGAACGGCGCAAAACCTTTTGCCCGGTCTCACTTTCAAAGGACGTTTCTTCACCTTTATGCAAGCGGATATCATTTTCAAAAAGAACAGAAGAGTAATCACCTGCCTCTTCTACTGAAATGATCCGAAAACCGTGGAGTCGGATGAGATCTTTTCTGAGCGCGGCCAGATCGTCATTTTCTTTGACCTGAAAAGTACTGTCGATTGGGAAAGTCTCGCCAGCCGAGGTTTCGATTTTAATTCGTAAGAGTGCTGACCTTTTGCGGATATCTTCAAGCTTAATTGTAAATTTCGTGATCACGAAATTACCAGTTTCGATGACAATTTCCGGGTTCAGTTCCCGCTTGTCGATCTTCTGGACCCGATTGATGCATTCTTGGATGAGAGAATCGGTCTCCACATGGATCGTGTATTTGGATCGGTGGGTGAGCTGCTGCCAGAATTTTTGGAAATTCTGATCATCAAAGATTCGTTGATTGCGCCTGGCCACGTTATCATGAGCCCGGGTAACTTTGGGTGGAATCTTGTCGTAGCCGGCTTCACGATATTCGTTCTGAAGGTTGGCGGCATAGACTTCGTAACTTTCATTGGCCACCACGGTGAGGATATTGACCGTGTCATCCATAATACGCTCGCCATCCTGGTTCACCGGCAGACGCAGGCCGCGCCCGATCTCCTGCCGTTTTTTCATCTCGGAGACAGTCTGGTTGAGGGTACAGATTTGGAAAACGTTGGGGTTATCCCAACCTTCTTTGAGCGCAGAATGGGCAAAGATGAAACTGACAGGTTCGTCGAAGGTGAGCAAGCGTTCCTTCTCGCGCATGATGAGCTGGAAAGCTTCTTTCTCAGCCTGGCGTTCGGACTCGTTACGGCCTTCCGTGTCGAGAGCGGCGCCTTCTTTTTCACCTTTGGCCGGCTTGGCGTGCGCAAAATAACCTTTGCGTACTTCAGCTGCCAGCCAGTTGGCATAATAGGGGTAGCGCTGTTTGATGTTTTCAAAGGCTTCATCGAAGAGCACTTTGATCAAGCCGTCAGCATGGACGTAATTGGCCACGCGGTCGATGAAAAAGAGCGAAAGCACCTTGATTCCTTTGCTGCGCAGGTCACTTTGCAAGCGCATGTGGCGTTCGATGGTGCGCTCGATCTGAATGCGGAAGATCTCGCGTTTGGAAGCGCCGAAGACGTCCTGATCGGTGATGCGGTCGTGGCCGTCGAAATCGACAAAGGTCTCTTTGGCTTTGGCGCTGATTTCAGTGACGCGAAAGCCGTGTTCATGTTCTGGCAGGTGGGTCTTGGTGTAAAGATTGTCCCCCTGCTTGAGCTCCACCTCGACCGGCCGGATTTGACCCTGGATCAATGCCGTCGTCTGGACGATGGCTCGCAGCGGACTCGTTTTTACTTCGCGCAGGATCACGGTGCCGGAATCGAGGTTGTGCTGCTCGAACACGCCATCCACCTGAATGCATTTGACCAACCCGCGCTGGTAGGCGTCGAACGGGGTGAGACGGTACACAAGGTTGTAGATCTCTTTGTGGGTGGCGCTGTAACGCAGGGCAAAGAGGGGGTGAAGCGTGGCCAGTGCCGATTTGGAAAGATCGCTACCCATGTTTTGCGGTTCATCGAGAATGAGGATAGGGCGCGTTTCCTGGATGTACTCAAAGGGTTTGCGTTCTCCCGGAAGCTGCTCGGAGGAACGGTAAAGCGTGTTCGAGTTTTTCCCTCTGGCGGTGTTGAAGCTCTGCATCGTCATCACCATGATCTCCACAAAGGAGGAAGTGGCGAAGGAGCGCAAGGTGCTCAGTTTGCTTCCGTCGTAGCGAATGAGGTTGACGGTTTCGTTGCTGTAGAGTGAGGAGAAATGGCGCTTCATCACCTCGAAGCTCTTGATCACGCCTTCGAAAATGGCGATGCTCGGCACCACGATGATAAACTTGCGGAAGCCGTACTTCTTGCGCAGCTCGTAGATCGTGCGTAGGTAAACGTAAGTCTTGCCGGTGCCAGTTTCCATCTCAACCGTGAAGCTCGGATAGCGCCAGTTTTCGTAACCTGCTCCTTCGAGTACGGTAACGTCATCCACAGTCAGGTCAGGAGCAGGATCGATGCCGCTTTGCTTCTGCACGGCCTGGACGTTGCCAAGAAGCCAGTACTCGCTCAACATCTCCCCTTCCGGCATGTTGGGGACGGTGCCATCACCGAGGGTGAATGCCGAATCGTGACGCGGCAACTCCTGGAAAACATCCACCACCGATTGGATGGCGGCGAGTTGGAAATCGAGGTTGTGATCGAACTTCAGTTCAAGTTTAGTTTTCATCGATTTCGACCCCGCCTAAATCACGTGCACGTTAAATTTATCTTGCACACGGGCTTTAAGCTCGTCACTCAAGGCGCTGTCGAGGCAGACGAAGATGTCTTCTTTTGCCATCGTAAGAAGCTCGATTGTGGACGACTGGACAGTCTCGTCGAGGCAGACAAAGAGATCGTGGGCGCAGAAATCAGGCGCGCTCATGCGGTACACCTGGTTCTTGAGGAGGTCTTCGAGGTATGTGACCTTGCTCGTGAGCGGAAATCCTTCCAGGAGAAGGATCTCGGATAACAAGTCTTCCTTCTTCCAGCTCTGAATAAGCGGATCACTTAGGTTGTTAAAGAGAGGGGTTAGTGATTCTGGATTTTCTTCGTCAAGTGGTTTCCATTGCTTGAAGTTAGATTGCGTATATTTAATAACTCTAAACCCAAGGTCAAACTGAGATGTTTTATTTTCAAAAAGAGGTGCTTGAGCAGATTTTTCAGAAAAATTCGTTTCTATTTTTTTTATTACTCTTTTAATTCTTTCTTTTGCAATGTCAGTAATTTTGCTATATCCCAACCTATATTCTTCGGAATCAACTTTGCATTGTTCAGGCAATTGAACAAGAATAAATTTTCGATGTTGCTTATTTTCCGTATTGAAACTATACAAAGCATGTGCAATCGAACCTGAACCCGCAAAAAAATCCAAAATTAAATCGTTCTCACTGGAACCCATTGATATTAATTCCTTGAGAAATGAAGTTGGTTTTGCATAATCAAACACACGATTGTCTTGAAATAATTCTCTCAATTCATTCCCTGATTGACGGTTTGTATACCCATCAAGAAATAATGACTCTATTGGCGTTGTTCTAGTAACAGGATTACCGTCAGTGTCTGCAAGTTGATAAACCTTATAGTAAACTTTTTTGTGACCATCATGTCCATCAACAAACTCAATAAGATCCTTTTCTATTGCCCTTTGAACTTTTTCTTTGCTCCATACCCACCGATAACCATTATTTCCGTGTATTCCACCTGGAAATATCTCATCACCATCAGGGGAAATAATTGGATAATCTAGGCTCGGTACATATCCTAAGCCACGATTTTCAAGAGGTTTTAAATAGTATGGCCCTCTATCCTCAAAGTACTTATCCTTTTTTGTGTAATGATCAAAATCGGTTTGAAATTTCCGATTTATCAAAGAATTATTATTGTCCTTTGAAAACACAAGTAAATATTCATGACTTTTATGTACTGCCGAAGTATCTTGTTTTCCACCTTCAATGGTTTTTCTAATCATCTGAGCAGTAAAGTTTTCTTCTCCAAAAACTTCATTCATCATTAATCGTAAATTGTAGACCTCGTTATCATCAATGCTCACAAAAATCACCCCGTCCTCGCGCAGCAACTGTCGCGCTAGGATCAGGCGAGGGTACATCATATTGAGCCACTTGCTGTGAAAGCGCCCATCGGCTCGAGTGTTGGTCGTCAGCAGTTCACCGCTCTCGCCTCTGGCGCCGGTGTAATCCAGATAAGCTTCTAGCGGGTCGGTGAAATTATCGTTGTAGATAAAATCGTTACCGGTGTTGTAGGGCGGGTCAATGTAGATCATTTTGATCTTTCCGGCGTAACTTTTTTGCAACAGCTTGAGCACTTCGAGGTTGTCGCCTTCGATGAAGAGGTTTTCAGTCGTATCCTCGTTCACCCCTTCTCCTGGTGCTGGCACGAGCGTGGCCCGGCTGGGGGTGGCGGCTCTTTTCCGCGCTTCACGCTTGCCTGGCCAGTTGAGTCCAAAGTATTCATCTCGGCCTTCGTCTTCCAGGTTTTCTCCCAGCACTTCGCGCAAAGTGTCCCAGTTGACCTTGCCATCCGCAAAGGCTTCGGGAACGGCTTGTTCGAGCGCTTTGAGGCGTTCTTGTTCATAAGGGTAGTTATTTTCAGGGGTGAGTTTGGTGATGGGCATAATCAATCCTCATTTATTTGAAAGAAATAGTTTCATTTGTGGGTATGCACAAATTTGAAGAATTAACCACCAAAAATATATCATTGCTGATGAAGAAAAATCATATGATGATAGTAATCCATGGGCGAGTTTGTTCCGTAAATTATCGCCGAATCTACTTATTAATAAGCCTTTAAGGTCGAAAATAAGATCTTCACCAAAAACAGGAACCAATTCCGGAAAGTCAAGCAATCGGTTAATATCAATCTCTTCTTGAATACCTTCAGAACTTAAGCTTGTTGTAATAACGCCCTCGTTATTCAGAACATACCGTATTGAATTCTCGATTTGCATTCCTAAAATATGAGTTGAAACTAAAAAATCAGATTTGAATCCTGCTAGTAAGCCTTTAATAAAGAGCTGTTTTCGATCTTCAGGGATAAAGGGGTTGTTTTTCACAATAAAGTTGAGATCATTTTCACAAATTCGATGCTCAAGATTTAGCTGGTATATACTAGGTTTAATAAGTCCCTCAACCATTAAACCTCTTTCGTATATTGCGTATGAAAACATATCCTCTTCTAGCGCTTTTTCCCTATCTCTCTCGTTAACTAAAAAAGAAGGGGAATTGTTTGCAACTGTCCTACCATTATCATCAATAATTTCCCGACTTATTAAGCTTTGTAAGGGTGATTGGGTTTTTAGTACTTGTTGCCTCATAGATTCTTTTTTAGGAACACCTTCTATAAAGGCTAATGTAAGGATAGCCTCTTCCATGCATTTTCCTTTTATTAATGAAATAGCTTTATTTGCAAATTCTGTTAAATCAAACGAAAATTCATGGGATTCTAAATTTTCGCTAATCAGTGATTGGTATTCCAGCAATTTTTCTTTAAGTTCTGTTCGTTTCGACTCCGAACCTTTGATATGTCCAAAATAAACAATTGCTTCTTTAATAAATGCTGCTGCTGAAATGAAATTGCCTAATTCTACATTTTGTTCAGCTCGATAAACTAAGATGTTTGCTTGATCAACTTGAGCGCTCTTTTTTAGGTTTTCGTCTTTTGTGGCTGAAAACCAATCAATCAATAATCCACAGTATTGGTCTGCAAGCTTATAATTCTTTTCCTCAAGATACTGGGTGTAGCGTTTCTTTGATCTATCTAATAATTTTCTGTTGGGAATATATCCGTTTTTGAGTAATGATTCATTGATTCTAATAAAAACAGTTTCTTCTAAAGAGTCGTTATCGCAAAATGCTTCAACTCTTTGAAAAATACTTTTGAAGTTTTTGTATTTAATCCTTCTTGCAAGGGAAATAGATCGATTAATTCTCTCTAGAGATAATATCTGATTTTTTGGGGATTGTAATAATATCTCTGCTGATGAAATGTACGCCTCAATTGCCATTTCGCCAAACTGAAAAGGCTTATCTCCAATTTTCATTTCCCATAGGACATCAGATAATCGCGCGATTAATTCGTGATCATGAATAGAAGGCAAAATTTGAGAGAAAAAAAACAATTGCGTTTCAGTAAAATCTTGAGGAAGGACTGTCCTAGAATGATTCTGATAATCAATAGAATTTGGGATAAATGATTCTCCAGAATTATCAGGGTTGAGAAAAAAATTGGTCATTGCTTTAAATAAAGAAAAAACTTTCCACTCCTTGGAGTTAATTTCAAATTTCGCCGATTCCTTCTTAAACATTTCAGAATAAGATATACAGGTTCTTGTTTTAGACACCTTGATTAACTCATCAATATCAAGTCCGTCAAAGTCGTCAATGGAAATTTCTACTTCATTTATTTTCATATCATTTCCTCAACATTCCCGGTCGAATCCAACCCGGCAGTGCGCCATTCTTCAAGCGGTTCACCGATTTCGAGATCAGAGTAATTACGTTCAAAAGCTCCATCCGGCCGGCCGTGACCTCTGCGCACATAAAGCCTGTAGGCGCTGCACGAAAAACGCGCGTCACAGTTGCGGCAAACATGGGTGCCAAAGCGCACATTGGTGCGGTCAGCAAAAGGCTGCAAGAGCTTTTCTACCGGGGGCGGTGCGAATTGGTGATCCTCGATCTGATCGACCACTTCTCCGAAGGCGCGTATGGTAGATTTTACTTTGCCTGGATCAAATTTGATTTCAACCAGCGGATCCCAGCCTTCTACGGCTCTAACGATCTGTTCGTTAGTACCATTGGCGAAGGCATCCTTTACCTCATCCGGGAACTCTGTGCAGATGATGGCCGTGCCGTCCAACGGCTGTTTTTGCAATTCCTTCCAGATGTGGGCGTAAACGTTGAGCTGGTCCTCGTACTGATCGAGGTGAGAACGCACGTAATCGACATCATGCGTCTTGATATCGTAGATCATCGTCTTGCCGCCTTCACGCACAATATCCACCACGCCCTCAATCCCAAAAGAACGCCCCGCAGGCGATTCTTGACCAGGCAAACTCAATCGGATTTCTGTTTCGGTAACATTAAGGGCAACCTCGCGCATCTTTTGCCAGTAATAAAGCACCTGCTGTAAACCAGCCGCTTTGACTTCTGGTGAAAGCGCAACGCCTGATTCTAAACGAAGGAGTTCGAAATTCTCTTCGTAAGACTCGCGGATAAAATCTTCCATTTCTTGTTCATTCAGATTAATTTCCATGAGGGATTTCTCCTCGCCGGCGGATGATTTCATGGTGAAGATCTTCAAGCGTTTGATGAACAAGGCTGCCAAAGAACATGGTTTGGGCACGTGAGGGTACAAATCCGTATTTTCTGAAGATCATGTATTGCCGCGGACATTTTTTGTACATCAAGTAATCGGCGGTGTACGAATACATCTTCGGCAACTCATTCTCCCGAGAAACGAATTCTGGAATGGTGTTCAGGTCGAGGGCGGGAATCCGTGGAAAATGATCATCCAGAAGTGTTTTGAAAGGCTCATTCATTGATTGACCTCGACCTTTGAAATGAGCGATGATCATTAAATTTTGCGCGCGCGAAAGCGCTACGTAAAACATGCGCATCGCATCAAATTCAGCCTGACGGGCAAGCGGCTCGCCATTATCCGTTTTGCTGAAAGGGTAAACTGCCTTTTCGACAAAGCTTGCACCATGAAGTCTGCGGCGTGGGTTCCCCAGAACAACAACGGGGAATTCAAGCCCTTTCGCCTGGTGAACTGTGAGGAAGGGAATACGTCCTTTAGGGAAGGGATCTTCTGCGTCTTCGTATTCTGATTCACCCAGGCGAAAGATGGCAAAAAGAAATGAGAAATAGAAGACCTTATGAAAAGTACCATTGACGAGTAGATCAGCGGTCAGGATGGGCATGAATTCGTCATTAAACCTGGCCAGGTATTGGGTGATCAAACTCAGGTTGCAGATTGGACCTTCATCTTGTCCGCTTTCTGCAAGGTCAAACATGGCTTTAAAATGAGCGAATCCAGTCATGCGATAAAAGAGATCGAGCAAACTCCAATCAAGTGAGGTAACCCGTTTGAGAATGTATTCAAGTGAGAAGGGCTTACCCTCTTCGATCCGGCGCTTAACAGTTTTATCCAGGTAAGAACTACCGAGAAGATCTTGGCCGGTTTTTGAAAGGCCGGGAGAATTTTTAAGACGATGTTTCATCCTTGAAGGGTCGTAGGGATCCTTTAATGACCAATTTTCTTGTTCTGCAATTTTGGTTAAGAGCTGGTAATCTTTGCAAGCGGTATTTACTTCTTCGCGTTTGTCCACAACAAATTGCCTCAAAGCCGGGTCTTCTTTGGTGAGTTGTTTTGCGGTGGATTCAATTTGTAAAAGCCAATCCTCAAATTCTTTGTAATCTCCGCCATACCCCCCCTGAATTTCTGGCAAACCAAGAATTAAGGCGATGAGTCCAAAAACATCATAGGATTCGTCTACTTCAAGAAAACGACCTGCACGCGGTGCATAGACCTGGAGATTTACAGCTTCCAGCGCATGTCGCATCTCCTCAACTGCGCTTGATTTAAGGCTTGGGTAGAGGAAAGCAACCTGGTTGGGATCTTCTACTTTATGCTGATCAAGGAGATTTTTGACCAGCTGCGCGATTTCTGCACAGGCATCTTCTGGCGTGCCAGGAGTGCTGGCCACAATCGACACATTTTCATCATTGTTATAAGCTGAAATGTTCTTATCCATCACGCGATAAAAACCATCATTGCCGTCATGGCGGTGCCAATCAGAGTGTTCCATGAATTTAGTATAGAAATCAACGATGTTTTTTCGCGAACGATAATTCGTCGCTAAAGAAATACGATGAGGTTTTACTCCAAGATTGCTCACACAACGGTCAGGGAATGCCACAAAGTTTTCGACCGTCGCACCTCTAAAACGATAAAGTGCCTGGTCATCATCTCCAACGACACAAATATTTTTGTGACCTTGCGCCAGGCGGAAGAATATCTTTTCCTGGATTGTGTTTGTGTCTTGGTATTCATCAATGATTACATGCTTAAATACTTTTGTGGTTTCTTCGCGTTCCATCAAGACGTTATAAGCTTCTTGTTGAAGCAGGGAAAAATCGGTGCTGCGTAACTTTTCATTTCTCTTCAGAGAATCTCGGTAAGATTGATAAAGCATCAATGCTTGAATTAGTTGATCAAGTTCTATCCCATTTGACTGGAAGAAGCTCGATAGAGAATCATCTGGATGCAATAACCTTTCGATGGCATTCTTAGGATCAATACACTCTTCGGAGCATCGGTTGAAGAAAGAAATTGAACTTGTAACTGCAGAGTGTTTGGATGTTATTTGTGTGTCAAAAATGGCATTGATCGCTTGATTAAGGTCGGTATTTTCATCAATTACCAATGCTGACCGATAGTTTTTCCAATTTCGTGATTTTGCTACATGGAAGTACTGATCCAATTCATCCATCAAACTTGGAGTGGGATTGGTGTGAAAGTCTTGCAAGAAGATTCTGCGCTCGTTCAGAATTCTTCTACACAAAGAATGAACCGTACCGATATACATTTTTGAAAGATCATACGGTCTCCCATTAATGTTTGTCGCGTAACCCAAGAGATTACGCAACCCTTCTTGGAGTTGGTGGGCAGCTTTTTCAGTAAATGTGGAGAGAAAAATTTCTTCTGGCTTTACATCTTGAAAGACAATCAGATTAACTGCTCTCCAAAGAAGAACTCTCGTTTTGCCTGATCCTGGTCCTGCGGTGAGATAAAGAGGACCATCTTTGTAAAGAATGGCTTCTTTCTGCTGATCATTAGGTGTGAAGCCACTCAATTTCCAAAGTGTCTCAAGATTAAGCATGCTCTTGACCATGACTGAAATCTGTGAGTTAAAATCAACCATTGTTGTTCCCCCTCATAGCTTGTTTTGCAAAAACATCGAGTACTCTTCCACCGGGTTCAAAACTTATTGCGGTGAAATGATGCGCAAGGGCAATCGGGATTACTGCATTCTCGTAAAGATCGCTTTGAAGTTTGTTTATTAAAGCAATCGCTCGGTCTAAGTTTTCGTAATTCTCCAATTTAGTTTTTTCCAATTTGAAATCCAAATTAGATAAATCTTTAGAAGGAAATGGGTAAGGGATTAAGAAATCAAATGTTTTTCCGCTAGATGTCTTGTAAATAAAATCTTGTCCATAATATGTTTCGTATCCAAAGGTTTTTCCTGCCGGATCACGATCCCCCAACATGAATTTGTACCGAAAATCATCATCCACACAATAAATTTTGCTATTAGGTAAGAACCGGTCTATCAGGTTAATGTAGTCGACGACTTGACCGGTTTTTTGCAACCCGATCATTAGAATTGGTTTTGCGTTGAATCGAGAAAGCTTTCGCCTGGCATTTTCAAGAAAGATCATAAGTGAGCGATGGATCCAAGCGGCATTCCCGAACATTGCCAAAGGGCCATCAACAAAAAATGCAATGTTAGTAAGTAATAATGGCGATTTATTAAGGAAAAAACGAATATAGTGAACTGGAATGATATGTTCCAGAATCATCATCATTCTCGAAATGACGATTTGGTTGGATTGATAATCATTAACTTCTTCCCATAAACGGAGACAATCAGAAGGGTAAATTTCTTTTCCACAATGAGGACAGTATTGTTGATCTGGAGTATCTTTGACGGTTATTGGGCCTTCTCCACAGGTCGGGCACTTATGGATTTTAAGTGTTCCTTCATCTGAGGCACCCATTTCTCCAGGGCGTAATGAAGCAAGTGTAAAAAGCGTTGAGCGTAAGCTAGTTTGGGGATCCTTTGGATCAAACCGGGTTCTTTCATCGTAAAGCTGTTGATCAAAGATTGCTCGGAAACTATCTCTTACATTAGATTTGTTTTTCCAGGTAATGTTTGCACTTGGAATGAAAAATGAAAGCGATGTGTTCTTCTTTCTTAACGAAGCCACACGGAATGGATCAATAAATTTTCCATCTTTGAGATCACCAAATTCCTTGAGCGAAATCAAAACAACACCTACTTTTACAAAACCGAATTTGGTACTTGGTAGTTTGTCGTCAATACTTACTTCATGGTTTGATCCATCGATAGCAATAATGAACTCTGGAAGTGGTTCACTAGGATTAGTGGGTGGATCGATAAATTGATCTACAAGTTTTTTTACTTCATCATCAGACGGTGGTTTTAGATATGCACACTCCCCTAACATCCGTTTGATATCTGGATTGTTTAGGATGTCTATATGAGAAGTTTTACTGGCATATTCATTCTGATAAGGCATTGTTTCCCCCTCTCACCGCGTAGATGTCTTGGTCTCGTTAGCCCTTTGTTTTTCGGCTTCTGGATCAAATTTATCGATTTGAACTGGAACAACAAATGGTCCTGAAAGAGTTTTTACACGAGCAAAACCGACATCCTGGGCACGAATTAATGACTCACTGAAATCATCGAAATCGTAAAATTGAGCAAGTTCTTTAATTTCTCGCAGATTGTTCAGATGGGTAATGAACCAATTCTCTGTGTTGGCCAAAATATTGGGATGCATTGAAGAGACTTCCTGAGTCGCATAAACCAACGAAATTCGATATTTTGCGCCTTCTTTTGCCAATCTTGGCCATGTTTCTGTCAAGTCCATCCCTTTTCCGAGAAGGTTGTGTGCTTCTTCGATATAGACCACGATGTTGGGTGGAGTTTTACCCGCCAGGAAATACCCCATGGATTTGTTAAAGATTGCCCGGGCGATTTGCTTACTTAATTCTTCACGCAAGGAGGCATCTCCGACTGATAAATCGAGGATCACAATTTTCCCGTCAACAAGGAAGTCATAAATCTCGTCAGCAACTTCGTTTGACCGTCGAGGTGAGTGGAAAGGTCGAGCGTCAAGAAGGACTTTATATCCGCGGATGAATGCATCATTATCATTTCTCTGTTTCATCATATTGAGCATGGCCTTCGTATCATCATCGAGCCAATTCTTTCCGCTGGATGAAAGAAGAGTGTTTTGTTTGTTTGCGTCTCGTGCAGCGAGGAACCATTCTGCCGCTTCAGGAAGCGTAAGCCCCAATTTAGGATCTTTGAATGTTTTTTGAGCAAAACCGTTGACTGCGGAAATTACGTTACTATTTGCTTCAAAATCTACTTTTTCATTTCCTGCAGTTGGAAAACCGGCTAAGAAAAGCATCGATTTGTATGCTGCGGTTCTAACTTTCCAACGTTTGTGTAAGTTGACATCTTCCTTTTCTGGTTCATCAAATGACGTGTTTAGGAAAACCGCTACATCTGTTTGTGAATTGTTTTTATTTTCCTCGACAATTCTACGTATTGTGGCAAAACCCTCGTTCAATTGAATGTAAAAGTTGTTTTGTAATTCAAGAAAACCATCAGCCTTAAGCATTCGGTAGCGGACGGTGGCATTGGTGTAAATATCAGCAATGGCACCCTTATCCTGTTGATTTGCGTTGGCATATTCACCATTAATATCATAAATAATTTGACCGATTTTTACGCCTCCACTATCCGCAACGCGTTTTACGACAGATACCATTTGTTTAATCATATTTGATTTACCTGTACGAGTCATGCCAAGTACAGCAGTTCTACGTGCAAGGAAATCAGAAGGCTGGACGAACACAGGAACCTTTTCTGCATTTTGACTTCGTCGATGTAATCTATCTGTTGAGGTATATCGGATCGTTCCAATTTGAAAAGGTTCTGGTTCGCCACGGAGACCTAATTGCCGCGCGGCTTCTCTCGCATCATTTCTCCGAATTGGATCGACATAATTAACGATAGTTTTCAGAGCCTCTCCATGCGGGCGGTAGACATTTAACCGAGAGGCAGTCGCGAACGATTCAATATCGCTTCCCAACCAAAGCTCTCCTTCAGATGTGTAGAAAGTTCCTAGAACTCGGCACTGAAGTCCTCCAAATTGCAATTGGTTTTGGGTTATATCATCAATCTCACGCGTGGTGTCGTTGCCAAATACACTCGTCCTTTGTTGAAAGAAATCAATTTTCGTTCTAACAAGGTCATCATCTTGGGGAAGCTTGGTAGATCCCAAAACACGGAGGAGAATTATTTCTTTATCTTCTTCTGTAGTTTGGCTAAAATTGTCAGGATCAATTGAAGTCGCAATTAAGAAGCAATTATGTGGAATACCTAAAGCTTTGGCTTTCCAAAGATCATTTGTCATCACATTGGCGTATTCATAGTCAATAGAGTAAGTCCAACCAACAAAGTTCTCTAGCTGAATTAATTTGGCTAAAGGATCACTGGCTAAAATTTTATTGGCATTCAACATGAAAAAAATCCTCCTTCATTCTTCCTAATCTACTTCCATCGGCGAAGCAGGTAAAAGTTCAAGGTTTGAAATGATTTGCTCTTTCCCTTTTTTTCTCGTGGAAACTTTTGCAATCGTGTAAAGTAATTCAATCTCATGATTCTGGGTTCCATTTTTCCGTTTGTTTATTACCTCCCCATACAATTCTTTTACTTGATCTGCCGAATCGTAACTTAGAATCCATTTGTCTTGGAGGGTAAGCAGAAAATCACGAAGATCTTTATGGTCGTTATCATCAAAATAATACCTGTATAAAGCATCAGCCTCTTCAAAAAAAGGAGGGTCGAAATAAAAAAACAAGTTAGTCACTGGTAGTTCCCCTTTATTTTGTGCTTTCCGAATATTTTGAATTCCGGTATCCCATGAACAATTCCAAATTTTGTATATTCGATCACGATATTTAGAAATTGTCTGAATTCTTGTAATAATTGTCTCTTTAGTTGTAGCGGTGAAACGGCAATCAATCGGATATTCTGAACTTTGCTCTCTTCCGCCAAGGGGACCAGCACGTTTTTCCAATATTCCAGAAAAACTAGTCCGATTAAGAAAAAGGCAGGTTATCGCTTGTTCACGTATTGTCCTTGGTTTAGAGTTTTTATATAGATTCCAATTCTCAATAGTTACTTCAATATTTCGAATTTGGTTAATTATCCAGTCTGTATCGAAAAATACAGCTTTCCAAAAACCTGTGATCCATGGGTCACGATCAATTAGTATTACTTGATCTACTAGCTCATTAGCCAATAAGTTAATTGCGATGCTCCCACCACCAACAAAAGGTTCCACATAAACTGATGGTTTAATCGCATTAATCGTCAAAGCATCAATTATGTAGTTGACTAAACTGTTTTTAGACCCCGGATATCTGAGAGGGCTGATTATTTTTCTCGGTTTTTGCATAATTGTCATTTGGAATGGTTCTCGCAGACCTCTCGTGAATGCATTTCATTGTCTCTCACCCATTCTTTCATGGTTGTTTCTCTAAATCTCCAATGTTTTCCCACTTTAAATCCCGGCAGTACTTTATCTTGTGCTAATTTATATACGGTTGATTGAGGGATTCGCAAATATTTAGAAACTTCTTCAGCAGTCATAAATTCTGAATCCATTTTCCCTCCCAAGCATATTTTATTAACCCAGTTAATTGAGTTTATTATAGCATTCTCAGATTAATTCAGAAACAAAAAACGCCCACAATTAATCTTGGGAACGTCAAAAATGAGTGAGTATTATATGACTTACCTTCAAAAACAATTTTTCAACAACAAAATTCTAGCAACCCGTGATTTTTGGGTTCCATTAAAGCACGGAAAATAGCAGTTAGGTAAACCAAAAAAGAAGTTGGCGTTTGTTCCTGGGAGGATTCTTACTCTTTTTGTAACTTCATTTGCTCAATTTCCAGCTCTGTTTTCGCTTCCAGGTAGCGTTGGATGCGTCGAACATTGGTGATCATAGCCGATCCAATCATCATACAGGATACCCGGAACTTGCCACGCCCAGGTAGCTTACTGGCCGGAAAAGGATGTTTCACCTGGCGAACTGTGGCTTCAACAGCAGCCCGTAAGTTACGTCCTTCTTCCTGGTGAATCAAACTCCTCTGTCGCCTCTCGGACATATTGATTTGCTTCTGATCAAAGCGCAGGTGGAACCTAAGATCGCGTTTGCCTCTTTGTACTGGACATTTTGGTAATAAGGGACACGCCAGACAGAGATTGTCCTCAAAATGAGCCACATAGGCTTTCTTTCCCGCGCCGTTATTGGGGAAAATTCCTTCTTCGGCGTTGGACTCACGTTGGCTGCTGGGGTGAACCGCGGTGCTCTGTCCTTGCGGGCAGGTGATCGGGGTGGGTTTCTTGGTTTCAGCCAGCTTGATCGTGAAATCGGATAAGTTGATCTTCTCATTATTGGGAATCCTTCCCCCAATGGCGGTCTGGATTTGCTCAACATGGTTAGTTTGCAAGATATTGTCCGCATCGGAACTGCCATAACCACCGTCTGTATACAAGGTGTCCAGGTCAGTCCACTCTTTCAAATTGGGTAAGGCTTCCACCAATAACTCAGCATCATCAGTGTGGTTGGTAGCCACCTGAACTTTGGTAACAAGTTGCAGTGGATTCTCTGGATCGCAGGTTTCTGTAAGATTAGCCACATATCCTCGAAAGGACTTTTATTTTTCTGTCTGTAAGTGACTTCCAGATCATCGGGGGATTGCAGACTGTTGGCGCTCAGTTCTTTGTCTATCTTGATTTTCAATACTTTTTCTTCCACCCGGAAATGTTCGCTAAAGACGCGCTCAAACATCTGGTAGACCGGCTCCTGGGCATAACCTGGTTGAAGTTCAACCAGCAAGCGCTGCATCAGTTCGCCGATCTTCTGTAAATGTTCGTTCGTATCCTGTCCCTTGAGATGGTACACATACTGCCCGGCGTGCCCTTGAATATAAGGTGCAAACTCTTAAGCGTAATGTCCTTGATCTTCTTTGGTGAGCATGCGATAAACACGCTGCAATACTTCCACCAGTAACTGCAAGCGGCCCATGACACGAATATTGCTGGCGATCTGTGTGCTGTCCATCCTCTGTTTGCCGGTCTTGAGCTGGTAGGCCGAGAGCTGTTGGTCGGTCACTTTCTCGAAGGCTTTTTCCAACAGATTTATCCCTGTCTCTTGCATATACCGGCTCAACCGTTCCCGAAAGTAGTACAGCGTGCGGGGTTCGAAGTCACCCTCTCCCAATTGCCGATATCCAAGTGCATAGCGCACCTGTGAGTTATAGCCAAACTCATCAAACATCTCTTCGTCAGTCCAGCCATTCCCTGCTTTCAAATACTCTAGTCCAACTAATACATTAACCGGAATATTTGGCCGTGAGGGACAATCTGCATAAAGTACTGCGAAGGGTGTTTCATCTAGAATACAAAAGAATTCCCGGTAGAAAACTCCTGACCAAGATGTGTCCAGACGGTTGCGCAACTTTGGGGGAAGTTCGTCCACATTGCTGGTGAGGGGTAGCTGGAAGTGACGATAGATTTTCTTAAACATTTTGCGGCCTTGTGATCGGAATAATCCAATTATTTTAAATTTCTGGCCGTTTATAGAGAGTATTTTTCGGACAAGTTTTATCCAGTCGTTTTGCAGTGAAGTCAGAAATTGTATCTTTAGCTTTATTTATTTTCCGAATCTTCAAATCCCCACTTTTTAAATGCTTTGGCTAGGATAGGTTTTGCTTCTTCGGATCTTGTAGTAACTTCTTTATTGTGCATTTCCGTTTGAGCTTCCCAAAGTGCATTTGTCAGCTTACACCGGTATTCACCGGTGAGATGAGTAAAGGAATTATAGATCGATAGCAGCTCTGGATCAGGTTCTGGTTGCCCGAGCACCTCATAAACCTTTATACCCAATAATCCAGCAATGCTCAAAATCTCAGCACCTTGAGGGATGGACTCGCCGTGCAACCAGCCTAATACCTTGGAAGGTGGATAGCCTAACAAATCGCAAAAGGCTATGAAATCTTCCTTACCCGCCTGGGATCGGCTCCATCGTTTATACGGTCTGTTAAACCAGGCCGGAAAGTTGGACATGTGGCTTTACTTTTCAATGATTTCGATGTGGAATATGAAAAATATGTTCGTCTCTAATCATATAATATTTTCTTCAATCTGACAACGAATCCCCCTTCATTTCATCAGATCATCTTGACCGTGCCTGATCCTCCTGTTGATCATAGACTTGGCTTGTTTCAAAAGGATCGCACAATCCCAGTTGACCTGCCATCGCCATCATCTGGTCACGGCTATCTGTGCCAAATTTCTTTTTCAAGGCACGAATATGTAATCGTATGGTTGCTTCAGTTACCCCCAGTTTGAGCGCAATTTGATCTGGCGTATATGCCCTTGCCAGTAGTTGTAAAACGCTGATCTGCCGCTCGGATAAGACCGGCGCTTTCCTTTTTGGTTTAGGTGGCTGACCAGCAAGAACAATCAAACCATTTACATGCACTTCTGGGCAATCCTCCAAAGCGTAACCAGGAACATTTCGGCCATCCCGAATGATCTTTACCAAATCCTGAACATCGTCGACCACATTTTGGTAAAGAATAGACCCTTCATTATTGAAAACCACGATGGATGGCATCGAAGAAATCCTCCCCTATGTTGATCTGAAAAAATGACTCAAAACGCATAAATCCCCCCTGAACAAGCATGCATCTATCCAGAGAGGACCTTGTAGTTGATTGTATAAGAGGGAGTTGGTCATTCTAGAATCGTATGCACAAGTGAGGTAACAGTAGAATATTTGAGAGTCTGAATTAGAACAAGTGTTCTGTAAAATTATAGGCGAGATTATCTTATTGTGCAAGTAGAAGAGACAAAAATCTATCTATCAATTTCGATAGGTATCAAGGCAATTACCCTATCGAAATTAATAGATTGAGGTAGCCCAGCCTGGGTGTTATCCTACTCGTAAATTCGTAATGAAAGGTGCCCCATGACCTGTAAATCTAAATGCTCATTTTCAAAAACATACTCGCAAATTGACAGTATTCAGGAAGATTTTGTTCGTCTTTCCGGTTATGCATCTCAATTATCGGATATTGAGCCATCAATATTGTGCCAACCAAAGGCAGTAAAGAAGATCAAGGATATTCAACAGTTTTTGATATTTATTGAAAATAAGTTTTATGAACTCCGTTCAATGCTGGATATTGATGGGGATACTGATTCAGAAATGGTTGATACTGAAGAAGACATCTTTAATCTGATCGATGATTTTTCTAACAACAAGAATGACGCGAAAGAGCAAATCCTTACCTCAGAATTAACGGATTCAATCCTAAAAATTCTTTCCGGCAAGGGTAACAATCAGAAAAATCCGGATCTTATGTCTAGAATGATCATGTTACGACAGCTTATTGACTACAGTATGCAAAAAGCAGCTGAGGAATTAGATCAAACTTTTAGCTAACACCAAATTTTCTTAGGAGTATCGTAGGATGGAAGTAAGAATTCACCGGACAAAATTACCTCATAACGTCATCATCAAAGCACCAGGGTTATTGCCAATGTTGTATACCCCGCGTGAAATTTGTGAAGAACTGGATATTGCTGAAAGCACATTGCGGGATTGGTTACAAATGGGTGTTCCCCACCATAGAGACAACCGCAATCGGATTTGGATCAACGGGGAAGAGTTTGCCAGATGGGTCAACAACCAACGGAAACCCAAAGTGACCAATAAGCTAAATGAAGATGAAGCCTATTGTTTGCGGTGTAACCAGGTATCCAAATTACTTTCTCCTCAGATTCAACCAATCAAGGGAAACCTTGTCCTAATCAAAGGCACTTGTGTAAACTGTGGAGCCGTTATCAATCGTGGAGCCCATTGTGATCGAACGCCAGAACTATCTTAAGGTCAAAGAACATCTCAAATACCTCGACGAAGTTCTGCAGTTGAATCCTGCTTCCGTAGAGCGTTATCGCTTTTACTTGCGTCATCTGCTGCTGTGGGCGGACGATCAGAATTTCCGCAATGTCCAGACTATTCGGCCGACCCTACCGTCCTATCTGGCTTCATTACCAGGTAAGGAAGGAAAAGGGACCCTCGCCAGCGCATCCCAAAAGAAGATCATTGACTCGAGTAAACGCTTTTTCCGTTGGGCGAAGGTTACATATCCTCGTGAAATGAACAGCCTTCCCATCTCGTGGATTGACACTCTACGGCGACCTCGCCAACCGCAAATTTCTTCAGAGAATGTTTTTGTTTCTCTGGATGAGGTCCAAAAATTACTCACTGCCCCTGTTCCCGAAGATAGCCTGGCCGTATTGCGCGATAAAGCAGCTGCTGCCATGCTCTTCCTATCTGGTATACGAGCCAGTGCCTTCACCACATTGCCTATTGAGGCGGTTGATCTTGAAAACCTGAAACTTCGCCAATGGCCAGAACTGGGTGTTCATACCAAGAATGGAAAGAAGGCGACTACTTTTCTGTTGAACATTCCTGAAATTCTGGCGCCGGTCCGCCAATGGGATGCTATCGTTCGCAAGTCACTTCCTGGCTCAAGTCCCTGGTATGCACCGATTGCCCATTCCTGGGGAGATCAGTTTCTTTCACAGGATGAACCTGGAAAGACGCGTTCTCAGGCGCTTCAAAAACGCCTTGAGTTGTTGTTTTCCATTGCAAACCTTGATTTCAAATCAGCTCACAAATTCCGGCATGGACACGCCGTCTACGGATTACTTCATGCCCAGACCATGGCGGATTACAAAGCGGTTTCCATGAACCTGATGCACGAGAGTATCGAGATCACTGACAGCACTTACGCTCCCATGTTATCTTCCGATGTTCAAGAGCGGATTGCCGGTCTGTCAGGGAAGGCGATGTCCACGCCGGGTGATGAGCTTGAGGTCTTCCTTAATAAGCTTGATCGAGAAAGCCAAAAAAAGGCATTGATGTTTATCGCGGGAAAGTTGGCTCAATGAAGATTTCCTGGTTACAAACGCATGTTATCGGCTGGGCTGGCCTTGCGGTGCGCTTGCTCCACATCCACTTCGGCTATCTGGGCATAGTGGCGTACCATATCAAGCGATCCATGACCCAAAAGCGATTGGAGGGTAAAAACATCTCCTCCAGAGCGCAGGTAGGTGATGGCGAAAGTATGCCTGAATTTATGCGGATAAGCTTTTTTGATTTCTGCCCGGTCTCCCAACCGATTGATCAAGACACGCAAACTGTCCTTGTTGAACGCTCGATCCGCATGGCTGATGAAGAGGGGGGCATCGGGATCGTCCCCGTCTTCTCGGCTGGCAAGGTAACGCCAGACCGATTTTCGAGCGACTTTGCCCAGGTAAACAGTGCGACCTTTGCCGCCTTTCGCGCCACCCGTCACTCCATGACGAATAGTGACCTTTCCGGACTTGAGATCCACATCGTTGATAATCAACGAACACAACTCAGTCGCACGCAGCCCAGTGTCCAGCAACATCAGAACAATTGCCTGGTCACGGTTAGCGCTCGGTCGGCGCATCACAAATTTCTTCCTTTCCTCAGTCTGCGATTCTCGCGAGTAAACGCAGGCTTTGAGAAGTTTTTCCACATCCTCTTTCGTAAATGTTTCAACGGGATGTTTTTGAAACTTGGGCGCTGGGATTTCTTTAGCGGGATTGGAAAACTTGAACTCCACCTGCAGCCATCCAAAAAAGGATCGGAATGTTGCCCACACATTTCGGATGGATTTAGCGGACAGTGGCTCGGAGCTTCCGTTCCAACGTCTCGGTTTATACTCAGTTCTCAACCAGGCCATGTAGCCGGTCAGATCGGAAGATTGAATTTCCGACACCTCTCGATCTCCGATGTATTTCAACCAATGACCCAGAGTGAACTCATAGGAGGTAATTGTGCGTTGGCTTAATCCCTCTGCTGTTTTGAATTTTAGGAAGCCGTCGATGGCTTTAGCTAAGGAAAGTGAAACTTTAGATTTTGACGTACCCGGCGAACTGCGGTTCATAAGAAATTCCTCCATTTTTGGAAAAATGTCTACCGCAGTGCGCCGGGCCAACGAAAAACCAGAGCCCGACGGACTCTGGTTTGACTTTAGTAGCGGGGAGTGGATTCGAACCACTGACCTCCGGGTTATGAGAGATTTTCCTGGTTTCGGAACGTTTTTC